>ONZR01000025.1_pt1 | contig 83619 bp, 132 predicted proteins | sample 1671691 | NCBI WGS metagenome assembly ONZR01 (sample SAMN06348182, study PRJEB24527) | human gut metagenome | biome: human gut; feature: ankylosing spondylitis patient; material: feces | host: Homo sapiens | place: China | collected 2015-10 | reverse complement strand
TAGGGAAATCCTGGCCAGTCTGCTCCTTGATGGCAGCCTTGAAGAGTTCAACGAGTTTCTTGAGCGACTCTACAGAGAGGTCCTTGTCAAGTGTAACGCCCTGCTCTTCCTTCACCTTTTCGATGATAGCCTCAAATGGGTCGATATCTTCCTTGTTTACAGGCTTCAATCCCATAACAACGTCACCGTACATCTGTACGAAACGGCGATATGAATCGTATACGAAATGAGGGTTACCGGTCTTCTTGACCAATCCCTCAGCTACTTCGTCATTCAAACCGAGGTTGAGGATAGTATCCATCATACCAGGCATAGATGCGCGTGCACCTGAGCGTACTGATACGAGGAGTGGATTCTCTACAGAACCGAACTTGCTGTTCATCAATGCCTCAGTATGAGCCACTGCAGCCATCACTTCGTCCTGAAGAAGTTCTTTGATTTTTTCCTCACCCACTTCATAATATTCATTACAAGTGTCTGTAGTAATGGTGAAACCTGGAGGAACTGGTATACCAATCAGGTTCATTTCGGCAAGGTTTGCGCCTTTACCACCAAGTACTTCTCGCATTTGGGCATTGCCTTCTGCTTTTCCGTTTCCGAATGTATAAACTCTTTTTTCGTTCATAATTGTTATAGGTATAATATTTTATTCCGTTTAACGTTGTTAATTATTAATTGTAATGCAAAGATACGATTTTTATTTGATACTACCAAACTTTTACACGCTTTTTTGCTATCCCGAGATTACATTTTATACTGTTGACGCACACACGGGCAGAAAATTAACAATCCCGAATACGATAGAAAGATATTTGACGAATCTGAAAGTGCGTCTCTCGGGATTGCAGCCTGCATTCTGATGTTTTTTACCTCCTCCCGATGCATCTGAAACTGCGTCACGACGTAGCGATGGCTACGTCCCGACGCAGCGCCAGACACGTCGCGACGTAGCAACGGCTGCGTCGGGACGCAATTTAAAGGTAAAAGGGCGTTTAAAGGTAAAAAAGTAAAAAGGTAAAAAAGTAAAAAGATTGTGAGGCGATAACAAAAGTAACAAAAGTAACAGGTGACTTCTGATGTAAAAATGTGAATGTGAATGTGAATTTGAAATGTAAATGCAATGAAAAAAAGAATGCATGTAATGATATTATATCATTTAATTCCAATATAATAAGGTACGCGCGTACGTACAATTAAAATATATACTATCAAAAATCATCAATAAACAGCCTCGACAAAAGGATACACATGACAGTCCGTTTTCTTCACTTACATTTCAAATTCACATTCACATTCACATTTCATCCCTTTACAACCACCGAATATTACCTGTTACTTCTGTTATTTTTGTTATCGCCTGATAATCTTTTTACTTTTTTACCTTTTTACCTTTAAACGCCTTTTTACCTTTTTACCTTTAAACGCCTTTTTACCTTTACTCGCAAATAATTCGGGACAACTCTTGCATTTCTCATAAAATTGCAGTATCTTTGCACCCATAAAAAAATACAAAACATTATTATGGCAAGAAAACGTAAACCATTACCTCTGTTAGAGAACATCACCATCGAGGCAGTAGCAGCCGAGGGTAAGTGCATCACACGCGTAGATGAACAGGTCATCTTCGTACCTTTCTGTGTGCCAGGAGATGTTGTCGACTTGCAGGTAGTAAAGAAGAAACATAAGTATTGCGAAGCCAAGGTGGTTCGCTTCATCAAGAAGAGCGAGGTGCGACAGGAGCCTATGTGCGAGCACTTCGGCATCTGCGGCGGATGCAAATGGCAGAACCTGCCTTACGAAGAGCAGATCAAGGCTAAGCAGAAGCAGGTGGAAGACCAGCTCACCCGCATCGGAAAGATTGAACTACCTGAGTTCCGCCCTATCATGGGCAGCGTGAAGACCCAGGAGTACCGCAACAAGATAGAGTTCGGATGCAGCAACAAGCGATGGTTCACCGCCGAGGAACTGGCTCAGCTCCCTCAGAAAGAGGATGATACCGTAACATCGCTCAAGGAGCGCCACGCCCAGAACGCCATCGGTTTCCATATCACCGGAGCCTTCGACAAGATTTATCCTATCAAGAAGTGCTGGCTGATGGATGACCTCTGCAACGAGATCCGCAACTTCGTATTCGAATATGCTGATTCTCACGACTATACCTTCTACGACCTGCGTGAGCAGCACGGTTTGCTCCGCAACATGATGATCCGCAATTCGAACACCGGAGAGTGGATGCTCGTCTTCCAGTTCCACTACGATGAGGAGGGCGATGAGCAGAGAGCATTGGAACTGATGCAGCAGGTGGCTGACAAGTTCCCTCAGATTACATCGCTCATGTACGTGGACAACCAGAAGGGAAATGACACCATCAACGACCTGGAGCTCAGCCTCTTCAAGGGCAACGACCATATCTACGAACTGATGGAAGACCTGAAGTTCAAGGTGGGGCCTAAGAGTTTCTACCAGACCAATACCGAGCAGGCTTACCACCTCTACTGCGTGGCCCGCGAGTTTGCCAACCTTACCGGAGATGAGCTGGTTTACGACCTCTATACCGGAACCGGAACCATCGCCAACTTCGTGGCTCACAAGGCGAAAAAGGTAATCGGTATCGAGTACGTGCCAGAGGCCATAGAGGATGCCAAGGTGAACTCTCAGGTGAACAACATCGAGAACACCCTCTTCTATGCAGGCGACATGAAGGATATCCTGACCAACGATTTCATCGCACAGCACGGTCGACCTGACGTCATCATCACCGACCCACCACGTGCCGGAATGCACCCAGACGTAATAAACGTCATTCTGAATGCAGCACCAAAGCGTATCGTATACGTAAGCTGCAACCCGGCAACCCAGGCTCGCGACCTGCAGCTGATGGATGCGGAGTATAAGGTAGCTGCCGTACAGCCGGTGGATATGTTCCCTCATACCCCTCACGTAGAGAACGTGGTATTGCTCGAAAAGAGATAAACCTAGAAATCAAAATAGAAACAAGATGAAGAAAACCATCATCATGGCGCTCATGGCTGTAGTTTCGGTCTCAGCCAGCGCCCAGCAGAAGCAGACCATCGAAATACCATCATGGTTGAGCAACGTGAAATTGTCGGGGTATGGAATGACCCAGTATCAGTACAGCGGACAGAAAGATGCTGAATCCAACTCATTCAACATCCGTATGGCGCGTATCTCTCTCGAAGGTCGCATAGCAGGCGACTTCTACTGGAAAACTCAGATTCAGTTCAACGGCAACACCTCTACCCTCGGTTCCAGTCCGAGAATGGTGGATCTGTTTGCAGAATGGCAGAAATATGAATACTTCAAGGTGAAGATCGGTCAGTTCAAGAACCCGTTCACCTTTGAGAATCCGATGCACCCTATCGACCAGGGCTTCATGGGATATTCACAGAACGTGAGCAAGCTGGCCGGTTTCAGCGACCGTGCCGGTGAGCATGCATCCAACGGCCGTGACATCGGTCTTCAGTTCCAGGGCGATTTCCTCAAGAATGCCAACGGCAGAAACCTGCTGCACTATCAGATTGGTGTATTCAACGGACAAGGAACCAATACCAAGGACGTTGATAATCAGAAGAATGTGATTGGTGGTGTATGGGTAATGCCTGTAAGCGGCATGCGCATCGGTGCCTTCGGATGGACCGGTTCTTATGCAAGAAAGGGAACATGGACCGACGAGCATGATGCCTCCTATACTGCCGACATTCAGAAACGCTCTGGCGTTCGCAAGCTCAATCAGAACCGCTACGCCTTCTCTTTCGAATATAAGAAAGACGGCTGGACCGTACGTTCTGAGTATATCCACTCTACCGGCAAGGCTTTTGACAAGAGCATCACCAACTTCAACGATGCCAACGCCAAGGACTGCAATCTGAATACAAAAATCGGCGACAAGGCACAGGGTGTATATGGATTGGTTATCGCCCCATTGGCTCAGCTGCCAAAGAACAGCCGAATCGACATCAAGGCACGTTACGACATGTATCAGCCTAACGGCAAGAGCAACATGCAGAGAACCCAGTATGAGGCTGGTTTGAACTTCCACATCGGCAAGCGAATCTCTATCCTTACCGAGTATGCGCTCATCAACGACAAGACACTCGCGAAGCATAATTACTCCATGGCAGATGCCGAGGTTTGCTTCCGATTCTAACAGATACAACAAAGGCTCGCTCCTCAACAGGAACGAGCCTTTATTGTGTTTACTGTCAACTACTTATCTTAGAATGAATAAGAGAAACCTACTGACATGAATTCCTTAAACTGCCAGTAGCTCTGGTCATCCTTGCGCTTCACACCATCGTCGAAACGAGGATAGAGGAAGATGTTGGTAGAAATATAGCGGTTAAACTGGAAGGTAATGGTGTTTTCCCACTCTATTTCAGCACGCTTGTAAGTGGTGTATCCCCAGAGACGGGTCTTCCACTTGATATTATCCGCTATCTGCCACGACAGGTCGAAGGTACACTCAGAACCGTAATCGGTCATGCCATGCTTCCCCTCATCCAGTCCGTAGCGCGTAGCCAGCGACGCTCTACCCACATACTTCCAGTTGAAAGCCAGAGGAGCCAGATGGGCACTACCCTTCAGGCGGTGATTGAACCAGTCTACATTATAATCCATACCGACAGAGAGGTTCAGATTGAATGGCGAGAAGAAATCGGAATAAACCGTCTTGTCATTACTCTTGTAACCATGCGTAAACTGAGTCTGGCCAATCAGCTGGATGGTATAATACCACTTTCTGGAAGCCTGCAGACCGAGTTTTCCGGTGTATCGTATCATATCGTCGCTCGTCTTCAGCGTATGAACCGTATCACCCTTCGAAGTCTGATAACCCAGGCGCATCTCCACCTTATTATCCCATTTTATCTTCTGCTTGTTATTGTAGTTGGCAAACATCGTCACTCTTCCGAGCACCGAATAATTGCTCTCACCACCCTTATACCAGTTGTCAGAAACATAGTTTTGCAGGAACTGGAGATAATAGTCACCGCCTATGGTCCAGAAGTTAGGACGGGTGATGATGATATCCATCGGCGCCGCATCCACCTCAATCGCCTTCGGAGCCACCTGCTCTACGATATCAGGATGATTCTTCTTCGGTTTGCTCTGCGCAGCCAACGGTGCTCCCACCTCCTTGAGATGAGACTCAGTATCGCGCACCAGGTCGGGACGCTTGAGATAGACCTCCATCAGCGTCTGGTCGAGCATCGTTCCGAGCGAATCCTTCACCCCATCCTGAGGTTTGAGTCGCAACATGCGGGCTGCCGGCCCATGATAGAACGTGAGCGGCGTAAAGAGCTGGGCATATCTGCTGTCCCCGGAATCCATCTTCATGGAATCGATGCGCTGACGGCACATCAAGAGCGAGTCAGCATAGATTTCAGCCAACCTGTTCTTCGATGCCTCTTCGGGCTCCACCTTCTTCAATTTGCGCTGGGCAGAAACAGGTGTCAGAGCCGAAAGGAACGCAAGAACGAGTAATCCAAATTTTATTTTCATACCTTAATTTTATAAATTTGGGCACAAAGGTAATAAATAATTCATAAATCTATGCCCTTTATTAGGAATATTTTTGCTCATTTCACAAAAATGTCGTAACTTTGCAGCCAAATTATTCTAATTTAAATTATAAATATCGTGGCTGAAACAAAGTACATCTTCGTAACTGGTGGTGTGGTTTCTTCTTTGGGTAAAGGAATCATATCTTCATCCATCGGTAAACTTCTTCAAGCAAGAGGCTACAACATTACTATCCAAAAGTTTGACCCATACATCAACATCGACCCGGGTACACTGAACCCGTACGAGCATGGTGAGTGCTATGTAACGGTAGATGGTATGGAGACCGACCTCGACCTCGGACACTACGAGCGATTCACCGGCATTCAAACTACAAAAGCGAATTCTCTCACCACTGGTCGTATCTACAAGGCAGTCATCGACAAGGAGCGTCGTGGCGATTATCTCGGCAAAACCATCCAGGTGGTGCCTCACATCACCGACGAGATCAAGCGCAACGTGAAGCTGCTCGGCAAGAAGTATCACTATGACTTCGTGATTACCGAGATTGGCGGAACCATCGGCGACATAGAGAGCGCCCCTTACATGGAGGCTATCCGACAGCTGAAATGGGAGCTGGGCAAGAACGCTATCAACGTTCACCTTACCTATGTGCCTTATCTGAAGGCAGCAGGCGAGTTGAAGACAAAGCCTACCCAGCACTCCGTGAAGGAACTGCAGAGCGTAGGTATTCAGCCAGATATCCTGATTCTCCGCACCGAGAAGCATCTCGAAGAGGGAATCATGAAGAAGGTAGCCAGCTTCTGTAACGTAGACCTGGACTGCGTGATTCAGAGCGAAGACCTTCCTAGCATCTACGAGGTGCCTGTAAACATGCAGAACCAGGGCCTCGACACCGCCATTCTCCGCAAGATGGGCGAACCTATCGGCGAGAAGCCTGCACTGGGTCCTTGGAGAGCTTTCCTCGACCGCAGAAACAAGGCTACAGAGGTGGTAAACATCGGTCTCGTAGGAAAATACGACCTGCAGGATGCCTACAAGAGTATCCGCGAGAGTCTCTCGCATGCCGGCACCTACAACGACCACAAGGTGAAGATTACCTTCATCAACTCAGAATATCTCACAGAAGAGAACGTGGCAGAACAGCTGAAGGGACAGGATGGTATCGTCATCTGCCCAGGCTTCGGCCAGCGAGGCATCGAGGGCAAGATTATCGCCGCCCACTATACCCGCACCCACGACATCCCTACCTTCGGCATCTGCCTGGGTATGCAGATGATGGTCATCGAGTTTGCCCGCAACGTATTGGGCTACAAGGATGCCAACTCACGCGAGATGGACGAGAAGACTCCACACAATGTCATCGACATCATGGAGGAGCAGAAGAACATATCAAACATGGGTGGAACCATGCGTCTCGGTGCTTACGAGTGTGTGCTGAAACAGGGTTCACGCGTGTTCAATATCTACAAGAAAGAGCATATTCAGGAACGCCATCGCCACCGCTATGAGTTCAACAACGAGTTCCAGCAGGAATTCGAGAAGAACGGCATGATGTGCGTAGGCAGAAACCCTGAGAGCGACCTGGTAGAAATCGTAGAAATCCCAGGCTTGAAGTGGTACGTAGGTACACAGTATCATCCAGAATACCAGAGTACGGTGCTGAAACCACATCCACTTTTCATGGATTTCGTAAAGACAGCAATAGAAAACAAAAAGTAAATATTAGGAGTTAAAGGAGTGATCCCCTTTACTCCTTTAATTTCAAATTTTAAAAATGAACAAGAACAACATTATCGGTTTCCTCCTGATTGCCGTAGTGCTGATTGGCTTTAGCTGGTATAACCAGCCATCTGCCGAAGAACAGAGAACGGCATTCGTTCAGGACTCCATCGCCAAGGCTAAACATGCCGAGATGGAAAAGGCCAGCAAGGCTGCCGCTGCTAAGCGCCAGACTAATGCCAAAGCAAAGGTTGAGGCAGACTCAACCGCCCTCTTCTATTCGGCACTCAAAGGCCAGGCTAAGAAGATTGTATTGAAAAACGAGAAGGTAGAATTAACACTCAACACCAAGGGTGCTACTGTAGAGAAGGCTGTCATCAAGGGCTATGTGGGACACAACCTGCAGGTGAAAGACGGTTCGGCTGATGCCAAGGACGTAACCCTCTTCGACGGTAACGACCAGAGCCTCAAGTTCATGCTCGAGGCTAAAGAAGCCAACATCATCACCAGCGATCTCTACTTCACTCCATCCAACGTGACAGACAAGTCTGTCACCCTGACCGCTGTGGCTGGTGAAGGCAAGACGCTCACCCTGACTTATACATTGGGCAATGACTACATGCTGCACATGAGCCTTCAGGCAAATGGCATGGCGGGTCTGTTCTCACCTAATTATAATAAGATGGATGTTGACTGGAGCGACAAGGCACGCCAGCAGGAACGTGGTTTCATGTTCGAAAACCGTTACACTACCCTCACCTACCATAATGCAGAAGGCGGTACCGACCACCTCAACGAAGGTAGCGAGAAGATTGACGAGAAGATAGAAGAAACCATCGACTGGGTATCTTTCAAGAACCAGTTCTTCTCTGCCATTATCGTAGCAAAGGATAACTTCGAGAAGGATGCCTTCATGACCTCTATCCCTCAGGAGAAGGGTTCGGGCTATCTGAAGCAGTTCCAGGCTAAGATGAAGACTGCTTTCGACCCAACCGGTAAGAAGGCATCTGAGTTTGAGTTCTACTTCGGTCCTAACGACTTCCAGATTCTGAAGAATACCGAGAAGGAAAGTACCTTCGGCAAGGACTTGGAATTCCAGAAGCTCGTATACCTGGGATGGCCTATCATCCGCTGGATCAACCGTTTCTTCACACTCTACGTATTCGACTGGTTGAGCAACGTGTTCCCAATGGGTATCGTATTGATTCTCATCACCTTGCTCCTCAAGCTCATCACCTACCCTATGGTGAAGAAGAGCTACATGAGTTCAGCCAAGATGCGCGTGCTGAAACCAAAACTCGAAGCTGCTACAGCTCAGTATAACAAGCCTGAGGACCAGATGCAGAAGCAGCAGGCGATGATGGCGGAATATGCCAAGTATGGTGTAAGTCCATTATCTGGCTGTATCCCTATGCTGATTCAGATGCCGGTTTGGGTTGCGATGTTCAACTTCGTGCCTAATGCCATCCAGCTTCGTGGTGAGAAGTTCCTGTGGATGAACGACTTGAGCACCTTCGACCCAATCTTCGAATGGAACACCAACATCTGGCTGATTGGCGACCACTTGAGTTTGACCTGTATCCTGTTCTGTGTAGCCAACCTGTTGTACTCTTGGATGACCATGCGTCAGCAGCGCGACCAGATGGTAGGTCAGCAGGCAGAGCAGATGAAGATGATGCAGTGGATGATGTATCTCATGCCATTGATGTTCTTCTTCATGTTCAATGACTACTCAGCCGGTCTGAACTTCTACTACTTCATCTCATTGTTCTTCAGTGCCGCTATCATGTGGACCCTGCGCAAGACAACCGACGACGAGAAACTCCTCGCCATCCTTGAGAAGCGCTATCAGGAAAACAAGAACAACCCTAAGAAGGCAAGCGGCCTGATGGCAAGAATGCAGGCTCTCCAGGAGATGCAGCGCAAGCAGCAGGAAGAGATGATGCGCAAGCAGGCAGAACTGAACGAGAAGAAAAATAATCTCGGAAAATAAAGATTACCAGATAAAAATGAAAGCGTAATGGATTACCTGAAAAAGGGGTTCATTACGCTTTTTTTGTAGGAGTACATACTTAAAGCCAGGAAAAGATTGTTAAAAAGCCCCAAATACTTGGCAGTGTAACTATTTTTAGTTACATTTGCAGTCGGATACATAAAGAATGTGGAAAATGAACAAGAAAGATAAACTTTTGAAACGTTTCTATAGCCTGCCGAAAGATTTCACTTTCGACGAAATAGTTAGTGTATTTTCCTGCTATGGATTCCATCAGGAAAACAAAGGAGCAACTTCTGGTTCAAGAGTCATATTTGTCAATGACATAGATGGTAATAGCTACATCATGCACAAGCCTCATCCTTCAAATATTATCAAAGGATATGTTATGAAACAAGTATTCACATTTCTAAAAGCTAATGGATATATTAACAAATAGGAGGAACATAATATGGGATTATTAAAATATAAAGGTTATACGGGTAGCGTAGATTATAGTGAGGAGGACAATTGCTTATATGGCAAAGTTCTCGGAATGAGCAAGGATATGATTACCTACGAAGGTCAAGACGTTAATGAATTACGCAAGGATTTTGAAGGCGCAATAGATGACTATCTTGCCTTATGTAAAGCCAATGGAAAGGCACCTCGTGTACCTTATAGTGGCAACTTAAATATCCGCATCACTCCTGAAATCCATAGTCGTATTGCGATGATGGCAATGCAAGCAGGAACAACCATCAATGGTTTTATCCGTGACACACTAGCTAATGTAACAGGAGTTACTCCAGCCACAAACGCATAACATTACCCCTGAAAAGGTATAATTTGTTAAATGATATTATAAATTATACCTTTTCGGGGGTATTTTCATTTTTTATTCGTATATTTGCCCCCGAAAGGGTATAATATAATATTATCCCATATATAATATTACCCGATAGGGTATAAAACAACAAGAATATGAGCAATACATTATCATCATACGTCAAGGAAATGCGCAAGCAATTCGGATTGACGCAAGTAGATCTGGCAGCGAAATCGGGCGTAGGTCTCAGATTCGTAAGAGAACTGGAACAGGGAAAGGAAACACTACGACTCGACAAGGTAAACCAGGTCCTCCTCCTGTTCGGTCAGGAAATAGGCCCCGTTCCTATCAAAAATAAAAATAATATATCATGAAACAAGGAAAAATATATCTCTACGACCAATACTTAGGTCTGCTGACGGAAGACGAAACAGGCTTTACCTTCGCCTATGATTCAGATTATCTGGCATCGGATGGTGCGGAAGCCGTAAGTCTGACGCTTCCTTTATCTGATGAGCCCTACCACGATACCGTACTGTTCCCATTCTTCGATGGATTAATCCCCGAAGGATGGCTGCTGAACATCGCAGAAAGCAGTTGGAAAATCAACCAGCGCGACAGAATGTCGCTCCTCCTTGCCTGCTGCAAGGATTGCATCGGAGCAGTAAGCGTCATTCCTACAAACGAATCTCAAGCAGAAGAAACGAATGGTTCACCCCAAAAACAGAAAGGAGAATAAGATATGGAGAAATGTCTATATTGTTATAAACCACTCAAGCCTGGTCAGGTAGATTACCATCCCGCCTGCGCACGCAAGCTCTTCGGCACCAAGGAAGCCCCTGTCCTACCCTACGTTAGAAAGGAAATTGGCGACCTGGCAAAACAGGTAGTGCGTGCCCAGACCACCCTCACCGGTGTGCAGGCGAAGCTCTCGCTCGATGTAAATCCGGGCGGAAAGAACGAACCATCCCGCTTCACCATCGTAGGCCTTTGGGGAAAATATATCCTCAAGCCACAAACCGACCGCTACCGCAGTCTACCGGAAATAGAAGACCTCACGATGCATCTCGCCGAAGCCGCCAAGATAGCTGTGGTTCCCCACGGACTGATTCGCTTTGCCGATGGTGAACTCTGTTATATCACCCGGAGAATAGACCGACTGGATGATGGACAAAAGGTACCGATGGAAGATATGTGCCAGCTGTCAGAGCGCCTTACCGAATACAAATATAAAGGTTCCTACGAGCAGATAGCCAGACTCATCAAGAAGTATTCATCGTTCTCGCAGCTCGACCTCGTGAACTATTGGGAAGTGGTCATCTTCACATGGATTACGGGCAACGCTGACATGCACCTCAAGAACTTCTCGCTCTACAACAACCGCAAATTGGGTTATTGCTTAACTCCAGCCTACGACCTTCTCTGCACGAAGATTGTGATGCCAGAAGATACCGAGGAGCTCGCCCTGACACTCAACGGAAGAAAGAGAAAGATTCAGAAATCTGATTTCGTCAAGGTAATGACCGCCTCGGGTCTCAGCGAGAAGGTAATCAACAACATCGCCAAAAAGTTCCGCCGATCCATCGTGAAATGGCTCGACCTGATAGAAGCCTCCTTCCTACCAGACAGCATGAAGAAGGAATACAAGAAACTGATTCTCAGCAGAGTTATGGCATTAAGATAATGTTTCTGTATAAAATAAAAACAAACACCCCCGAAAAGGTATAATTAATCAATCTACGAGATTAACTATAACTTTTCGGGGGTATATTGTTTAAGGCAAATTTGCTTCTTCAATAGTATCCAACCCGAATTTACTTCTTCAATACCGGCTCGCAGGTGATATCCACACCGAGCTTCTTGAAGATTTTCTGGTCTACATCACTCAGCATCACGGTGCAATGAGCCTGACAGCCGCGAAGCTTAGGCAACTGCTCCAATGCCTTCTTGCAGTTCTCATCATTCTCTGAAAGAACAGAAAGAGCTACCAAAACCTCATCCGTATGAAGACGAGGATTGTGACCACCGAGATAATTCACCTTGGTATGCTGGATAGGCTCAATCATCGACTGAGGAATCAGCTTCAATTCATGGTCGATGCCTGCCAACTGCTTGGTAACATTCAGGAGCAAGGCGGCACTACAGCCCAGCAACTCACTGCTATGACCGCAGATAATGGTACCATCCTCCAACTCAATGGCAGAAGAGGTATGACCCGTCTCCTTCTTATGATTCTTGGCAGCTACCGTCACCTTGCGGTAATCAGTAGTAATCTTAGCCTGATTGAAGAGCATCTGAATCTTATTGATCTCATCTTCATTACAAGCACCAGCCGCCATCTTGTTGGTAGCCGCATAGTAACGGCGGACAATCTCATTCTTGGATGCCTCGCAGCAAGCCTCATCATCAGAGATACAGAAACCTACCATGTTCACACCCATATCCGTAGGCGACTTGTATGGATTGCTACCATAGATACCCTCGAACAGCGCATTGAGCACAGGATAAATCTCTACATCACGGTTATAGTTGATGGCTATCTTGTTGTAAGCCTCCAGATGGAACGGGTCAATCATATTCACATCGTTCAGATCGGCAGTAGCAGCCTCGTATGCGATGTTCACAGGATGCTTCAATGGGAGATTCCACACAGGGAATGTCTCAAACTTGGCATAACCGGCACGCACACCACGCTTGTTCTCATTATAAAGCTGACTCAGGCAAACCGCCATCTTACCGCTGCCAGGACCCGGCGCAGTAACAATAACCAGCGGACGCTCTGTTTCAACATAATCGTTCTGACCGAAGCCCTCGTCAGAGGCAATCAGACTCACGTTATGAGGATAGCCCTCGATGAGATAATGGCAGTAAGTCTTGATGCCCTCGCGCTCCAGACGCTGTTTGAAGGCGATGGCGGCAGGCTGGCCATTATAATGAGTGATGACAACAGAACCCACCATGAAACCACGGTTTTGGAACTCACCACGAAGGCGCAACACGTCCTCATCGTATGTAATGCCCAAGTCGGCACGCTTCTTGTTCTTCTCTATATCGGCTGCACTAATCACGATAACAATCTCGATGCTATCGCTGATTTTCTGGAACATGCGCAGTTTGCTGTCAGGCTGGAAACCCGGCAAAACTCTGCTGGCATGATGATCGTCAAAAAGTTTACCGCCCAATTCGAGGTAAAGCTTTCCGTCAAACTGTGAGATTCTCTCCTTGATGTGTTCTGACTGAATCTTCAGATACTTCTCGTTATCAAAACCTATCTTCATACTACTTTAAATAAAACTATATCGCTATTATTTTGCAAATTTGACTGCAAAAGTACAAAAAAAACTGGCTATAGAACAATGTTTTACGCAAATTATTCTTAATTCTCAAGGATTTGCCGTATCTTTGCATCTTGCAATGGGCAGCATAACATGTCATATCGCAAAAACATGAAGTTTAAAAGAAAACATAACCGACAAATGAAAAAGAATTTACGTACCGCCTCTATCTGCGTGCAGGGAGGCTATGAGCCAAAGAACGGCGAACCGATTGAGCTTCACTTAACGCGATAAGCATTCACACTAAGTATCAATACTTTACGAGATTTAACGAGTAAAATATAAAGTAAAAAACGCCCGAAAAACCCCGTAAATATGATAAAAACTGATAGACTTTGCAAGTAATATGCAAGCTAATAGGAGATAGAATTATGAAGGTTTACGTTGAAGACAAGACATATAAGGTGTATTTCTCCATCACTCATAAGTGTAAGAGATTCTATATATACACAGGATTGCAGTCGACAGAGAAGTTTGATGGTATGGTATTCCCTCGTTCAGACAAGTCTGCAAAGGCAAAGACTAAGCGACTGGCAGAGCTATATTCAAACGTGGAAGACTATATACTGCTGCACAATGGTGAGGATGTTCCGATGCTAAAAAGCCATCTGAAAGAGATTATAAAGGGTGGCAAGGTAGCTGAGAAGAATTTCCTCGACTATATGCAGATGTGTGCAGATTCCAAGAATCTGAAAGCTGGCACGAAGAGAGTGTATGATGTGACTATCATCAGAATTAGAAATTTTGATGCTAAGTGTACATTTGATACCATCACTAGAGACTGGCTCGATAAGTTTGTGAAGCATGAATATGAAAGAGGACGGATGCCTAACGGAGTTCATATTGATTTGAGAAATATCAAGGCAACATTCAATTGGGCAATTGATAATGAGATAACAACCCTATTCCCATTCCGTAAGTACGTACTTCCACATGAGGAAACAAGAAAGCGTTGTTTATCTCTAGAACAGATGAGACAGTTGCGTGATGCAGAGTTCCACACTAACCCTCAACGTGAATCAAGGGATTTGTTCATGCTAGGTTTCTATTTGATTGGTATCAATATATCAGACCTTCTAGATTTGAAGCCAACAGACCTTCGTGGCGGCAGAATATGCTACAAGCGTAACAAGACAGGACGATTGTATGATATAAAGGTAGAACCAGAGGCGTTAGAGATTATCAAGCGATACAAAGGTAAGAAATACCTTTTAAAGTATAAGGACAACATCAAGTTCAACCTCAAACACTTTGAGAGCAATCTGAATTTCAGACTTAAAAGGTTAGGTAAATTCAGAGAATATAGTAAAGAGCCGATGTTCCCTTATCTTTCCACCTACTATAATCGCCATACGTGGGCAACGTTAGCAAGCGAGATTGATATACCGATGGAAGTTATAGGCAGGGCATTAGGTCATGCGATGTGGGATAATGCGGTAACATCAACCTATATCAAGTATAATACAAAGAAGATTGATGAAGCCAACCGCAAGGTTATTGATTACCTTAACAAAGATTTAGAAGATACAGATTTATAATTATTACAATTAAAAGAGCAAATAAAAAGGGAGGCTGTTAACCTCCCTTTCTTGCTATTTATCCGATAGAATAGTTTCTATCTTCTTGCGATAGTCAACAGAGCCGTCAATGAATGCGTGCATAAACAGAATGCTATCGCTTATTGGTACGCTGATAGGCTCGTTGATGAAGTCCTTTGTGACTTCCGAGTTATTCACCAATGCGGCAACAAGACGTTTCTTTTCGTAATTGAAACCTTGTGTAAATCCTGCGGCGAATGGTGTAAGCGAGTGAAAGAATGGTGTTTGTTCTTCACTCAGATTTTGCAGTCTCTGTTTCAGAGTCAGTTCCTTTGTCTTTTCCATCATTATTCTTCTTTTCAATTTCTTTCTTCATTTTATGCAAGCGTTCAACTTCTTGCTCGTAGAGGTTGTCAATTGCATCAGAATACTTTAGGTATTGTGTAAGGCTCTTCTTGCGCTGCATAAACTCAGCCTTATTCTTGTACTTCATACCTTGTAATGCGGTCAGTCGGTGTCGCTGCATTTCAAGTTGCAGCTCATCGTAAAGCCATATCGTTTCTTGCACAGCATCCCTCTCATTGTCTTTGCACTTATCTGCAAGGTCGAGTGCTTCATCACACTCTCTAAACAAAAAGTTAACAAAGAAAATTGCAACCGCCAAAAACATACATAAGATAGCTGGCTCAAAACGATTGATAAATATATAAAATACACCAATTACAACTACCAGTAATAAACTGACGTTACCTATAGTAACAAACCCTAATACTTTCTTAATCATTTTCTTCATGTTTTTTGTTTGATAAATTATTGTTGAGACGAATATAGAAATCCTCATCACTCTCTCCATTCTGCTTAAAGCTAAGATTGTTCTCTTCGATAAAGTCAAGGATAATCCAAATGCTCTTTTTCCCGATGTTTCTAATCTTATCCAAATCAGACTTACCATGGAATTTGCGGAGTAAATCGCCTACGGTATATACGTCGCACCATCTGAACATATTCAGAATACGAACAGGAAAGCCACAGTCGTTTACATCATTACCAAGTATTAATGGTGGAAGTATTGTTCCACCGATAGGAGTATCGCCTTTTGCACGTCTGTATTCATCATAACTAGCTTGTGTTGCTTTTAGTTTCTTCTTTAAACCATCAATCACGATTCTCAAATCTTGATTTGTAGCAATATCGGCAATGGTGGCATCCTCGTTGTACGTCAGCTTATTGCAAGTCTTCTCTACAATCTGTCTGATTCTAGTTGCAGATACGCCGTACTTGATTGACAGCTCGTCATAAGTCATTCCGTTAATGATGTCCTTCAACATCTTAGATTCACGATAGCAAAGTTTTGGAGTGATATTAAGATACGACATAGCGTTTATTACACCAAAAAGCATACCAACAGCGTTGGCAGCCAATTTGCCGTTTGCGGTCGCTCTGTTTCTCAACTCGGTAAGTTCAACGTTTATTGCACGCTTGTGCGCCTCAACTTCTTTGAGCTTATCATCTATCATCTTTTCGTTGGCAGCAAGCATCTTGTACTTCTGGGCGTATTTCTCAACGTCCTCACTATTTACATACAAGATACCATGTTCTCCAACACAACTGCTAATGAGACCTTGCTCAATGTAGTTACTGATTGTCTGTCTAGATAACCCTAGTATCTCGGCAGCTTTGTTTCTTGTGATTCTAACCATATTACTAATTCAACTTTCGGAAGTTCTTTCTTCTCCAAACATATTCTCTAAATTTAAACGTTATTTTTTAGCATTCAGTAATCTTTCCTGCTTTTCTTTCATAGACTTGATGATAGTGTTTTGAACCTTCTCAATCACGAACTTTGGAGTCTCATTATCACGAATAAAAATCGGATAATAATACTTATGCCGATTGAAGAACTTCGCATCATCATCACCTGAAATCTTGATAAAAATACAAAGTTCAGACAACACAAGGTCACTATGACCTTTTCTGCCATTATGTTTAGGTTCAGAGTACTTGATGTTATTCTCATCAAGGAACTTCTTTACCTTCTCTAACTTTGTTTCATTCTTCATAATCAAATATCTTTTTAATTAAACAATCATATTACTCACACGCACGTTAGTATAATAAACTATTCATAGATTACCACTAACTAATAGTGTGAAAACGTCAAAAACAGAAACACTAGCATTTAATCAGGCATTCCGCATCCATTATCCATTGTAATAAAACTGCCTTTACTAGTTGTTTCAGTACCTATCTGACTTTTCTTTCTTCTGCATCCATATCCGTATATGATGTGCCGACCACAACTTCTTTTTGCGTCTCTGCTTGTTATCTCGTATGAACATGGTATGCAAACGTAAGCGTTATCACCAATCTCAAAAGTCGGATTCTTACGACCGAACCTAACCAGCATCGTTTCTACTTGGTTAGGCACACGCTTGTCTGCCATGTGCAGTTCGGCATAAGTTGATTTAATCTGTTCTTTCTTGATTAAACGTTTCTTGATACCACTAACAGAACCATGCGACAAACCGATAGCACTCTGTAATTGTTTCATTGTGATAAAGGTTGAGCGACACAAGCGATTTGATTTCTTATTACCACTAACGTGTGAGCTGTTCGCCTCCTGACTACCAATCTGAAACAAAAACAGAAGTTCATTCAGTCTGTTATATATATCCTTTAGTGTATATTGTTTGTTCACTTCAATTGTGAACATCTTTGCACCTTTGAAAACTCTTCCGTTTTTATCAAGTTTCCTTGTATCATCCTTAAATGATGTAACAATAAAGCGACCATCCTCTTTAACAGAGAATAAATCATCTGTCTTGATAGCATTAAGCAACAGTTGAGCCTTTGGTTGTGAAATGTGAAGGGTACGCATCAGTTGTCTTGTACCCATATCAAACATTATAGAATTACTATGCTGCATCTTACACCAAATAGCAAAGCACAATATAGTCATGCGCTTACTCCTTTCTACCTTGGAATAACCGCAAGCATATCGCTCTACCAGTTCTACATTGATGTTTAGATGTCTCCGCATAACAAAAAAGAAAGGATTCCAATAAGTGTAGTGGCACTTAATGAAATCCCTATATTTTTAATCTCTTCGGTCTCTTTCGAGCACCTACTTAAAAAATATCATTATGTTACAAGCTGTAATTTACCACTACATCACGCTTTTTCGAGCACAAAGATAAGCATTTTATTTCAGACTGAGTGTACTTATTTTTCCGTTAAAATTATTAATGTGGGATAATGAGAGATACGGGTATTTTAGGGAAAATATTATGTTTGTTTAACACACAAAAATGCCCCACACCACCAAAAATGATGATGCAGGGCGATATGATAGGTATAAAAGAAATGCAATAGGAAAGCCCCACCATTGAGCATCAACGGCAGGGCTGAAATAGAAATATGAATTCCAATAATTGCTTTGCAAAGATAAGCAAAATATCTGAGAACTCAAAGAGATAGTGAAAATTTCTTCTGTAAGCGGTTAAAATAGTCTGTTGGTATGATTTATCGGTGAGATAGTTTAAACGTCTTGTATGCACCATAAAACAAATCCTCGCCTACCATTATTGATAAGCGAGGAAATGTAACTTTGGTAATATACAGATTAAGCCTCGTAAGGCACAGCTCTATACAAATCCGATTGAAGAAGGTTAGCCATAAGTGTAGCGATAACACCCTGCATATTGTCGAATGCTGTCGTGAAATCCGATTCCATCTTGTCATTCTTGTCACGTATGCTTAAATCGTATGCACGGTCATATTCCTCATAGAACTCGTTGTAAACCTGCTGCAACTTTACCAGTGTGTTTGCCAACTTAGGGCAGGTGACGTTCTTCATAGCACGTTCCTGTTCTTCTTTCTTCTCAAATTCTTGCTGAATCTGCTTAATATCCTTATCCATAATGTAATCTCCTATTAATTTAAATTGAGTGATGTCTGGCTATTCAAGCCAACAATGGTGAGCAATTCCATAAATGTAGCATCATACCAACGTATCTGTGTCTGCTGCTGAAACTTAGGGTCTTGCTGATTCTGACCATACTTGTCAAAGGCTGGAGTGATAACATACCAGCTATGCACCTTTCCTCGCTTTCCTGGGCGAGTGGCGTGCTTTACTACTCCTTTGAGTTCAAGCATACGATTGAATGCTTGTGCTGAGATACCAACGTTGTGCGACTTCAATAAGTCAGTGGCAGCGTGCGTAATCGGCTTTTCCGTTCCTGCGTTTACAGACTGAGGAAGAGCATCATCCAAGCCTACCATCTTACCAATCTTCTGAGCGATGCCCAATTTGCTTGCGTCATTCAAATTGAGGAACTTTGCACTCCAATCAGCAAAGACTAACTTTGCTTGAATCTGTTCCTGCAAAGATGGCTGCTGCTGAACTTGAGCAACTGCGTGATGGAACACTCTACGATAAACCTCGAACACTGGGCGAACCTTGCGAGCAACAAAATACTCCAAACAAGCGGAAGTAATGTAGTAATCAACTTTGTTGTTACCACCCCAATCTTGCTCCGCATTTTGGGGGAGCGAGCTATTTTCGCTCTTTTGGATAGCAATGTAATCAACGTTCTCCATAAAGTTAGCTTTTAATGCTCTAACCGCATTATCTTTACGAGAATAAGCTAACTGCCAAACATCATCAAGGTTAACGGAAAACACCTTGTCTTGTTGGTCTAATGCCAACACACCACGGAAGTAGCGTTCAATATCCGATGGAACACTATCCTTCGTTAAAATTAAATTTTCGTTCATTTCGATATATTTTTGAACGTTAAACAAATGTTGGGTTGATACACGAAAAGGGTGTACCGCTACCCTTTGTTCAATGCCTATATCGGAAAGCACGCACACACCATTACGATATGTGCAAGGGGCGATACACCTATATCTTTGATATGGATATATCAGTCTCGTAAGATTAAGAGCATAAAAAATGCTCCACCGAATTGACGGAAAAGCTTCCTATTTCTCTCCCGATATATTTATTGAACGCTGCAAAGATACGAAAAATATTCCTATCTTGCGTGTGCTAAGTAATCCTTTAACCAAACTTTAACATTTGGCAGTTATTAATTATTCGATTAATTTGTTTTTGGGTATAATAAATCCCCACCTATGCTTGATAGATGGGGAAATGATTATTCGTCAACAGTCAATCCCTTACGTAAAGCCTTTTCTCTTAATTCTTGATAAGCTTTCTGCTTTTCGTAGGCATTGCCATTGTTATACATATTCTCTAACTCCTGTAATTCAATCATTTCTTGTCTGTGTTCTCTTTCGATGCGGTCTATTTTCTTTTTATATTCAATATAATGCCAAATGTAATCAATGGCAAATATGACCACAACAAAGGCGGCAATACCAAGAATGATTTTCTTTGTTTTGCTTAAATTTCTCATATCCGATATTATTTTAATTCACAATCCAATTTCCAAGAACATTAGAATGGTGAAAAGTCCAGTCCTTTTTCTATAAACCTTTCAACGTTAAAAAAGTACTGCCCTTTATCGCAAAGCTGATATATGATTTTTGAGCGCATTTCGTTATCACCATTTGTAATAAGCGGAAGGCAGCAACAATCTTTTGATATGTTGTTCAGAAACTTATCCATTCTATCTCTATCCAGTACTATCATACATTCGTTTTTTGGCGCATTTTTACACATAAGCAAATATATGTCCTCGTCTTGCTCGACTGCACCATACTTATTCTTAACCGCAACCCTACAATTTGCGAGGTAGATGGAATCGGAAAGTATTAAGTCTGAGGATTCTAAAACCATTCCGTAATCAGGGTCACTCGAAATCTGTCTTTTGAGAAGTCTAGTTAAGCTATTCAAAGAAAACTTCTTGAAGTTGGCAACCTTCGCAATAGAATCTTTCTTTACCTTTGCGATAGAATCTGCTCGTAATTGTGCATGTGTCTTTTCGGGAACTTTTGGCTTAATGCTGCAACTAGAAACAAACCCCACGGCAATCATAATTGCCATAAGCATTAAAATCTTTTTCATTTATAGTGACTTAACCGTGGTGTCGAGGGCTTAATTTTTGTTATGGGTATTGTATGGCTAGAAATGCCAATGTTGGAGTAAAACTTGCGTATCAGATGAAACCGTCATTTTTGCGAAATCTGGTATCGTGTTACAAATTCCGTTTAATTCCGCTTTCTTCATCAATTCCTGCGCCTCCTCTTTTGTATCAAACAAAGCTGCATCAGTTCTTTCCGAAACATAATGCAAACCACTACCTAAGAATGCAACAATCATGTGTCTGCTATTATAGATAGTTACGTAATACACCTTTCTTCTGTCTATTATTTCTTTTGTAGAGTTTTGTAATTTCATATATAATGCCTTATCCGTGTTGGCGAGGGCTGAAATGATTAGCAAAAAAGTTCAAGAGCACCTAACGACCAATTAAAATCATCAGGCAAAGAAAAAACGTCAATCCAAAAACAGAAGCTTTCCTGTATAATCCCATCTTCGCAAACAAACATCGCTGCACAAATATTGCCGCCGCACGAAAGCAGTCTGTACTGAACATCGCCTTCCGTGGATTTCTCTACGCATTCTTGGTGAAACTTACTGAAGAAATGCTCTACTGCTTTAGAATACGTATTTTCATTGTCGTCATACACCTCGTTATCTGCATATCGGTAGAGAGGTTTCGGAAGACCAAACGTTTCTATAAGCTGCCATACATCACTCTGATACAAATTGTCTTCGTCTGGGCGAAGTATCTTTCTCAAAGCCTTGCGACTGAACATCTTGTCGTTGTCAAGGTCGAAAACATTAAGTTCTTTCATAAAAATCCGCTTAACCGTGTTGCGTAGGGCTGTTTGATATTTATATTATTTTCAAAAGATAACGCAATATGCGTCATTATATTGTGTGTAGGGCAGAAATTTTAATCTTTATTTCTGCCCATGGCGCAATCGAACAATGTGCCGATTAGCCAAATTGCTATTAAGAATGCCATAACTTAAACCTCCTCCGTATTATTGTTGTTGTTATTCAGTTCCTTGTAATACTGCTGAATCTCCTCATCAGTCATACCCTTTTCTCGCATTACACGATAGTTGGCAGAACCACGTCTGAAATAAACCTGACTGCCATAGACTGAGCGTAGATTGTAATACGCACTTCTTACTAGTTCTTTGGTTAATACCTTGCCAGTGGACGAATAAACACCCATCTGCTGCAACATCATAGCTGCATCCGCAAAGTTAGGTGTAGTCAATTCTGTGAAGTCATTGGTACACTTCTTAACCACATTCCATATAGCTTTGTTGCAAGGTTTCTCAGCAGCCTCTTTCTTTCGCTTTTCCGATGCAGCCTTCTGTGCATTTGACAAGTCACATTTTCTAGGTCTGCCCAATTTTTTAACGACCTTACCAGACTTTGAGATAAACTCTCCGTCTTGTGCCAATTTCTGTTTGCGTACTTCCAATGCGCTTTGTGTTCGCTCCTGTATGAGTTCACGTTCCATCTGTGCCGAGAATGAGAAAGCGAATAACAACATTTCGTCAATCGCTTTCAGGTGGCTGCAATCAAGGTCAATGCCCATCTGCACAATTACCAAGCGCACGCCACGTGGTTTCAGCTCGTCATTAACAAACTTGTTGATGTCGCTCATGGAACGACCGATACGGCTGACTTCAGACACGATAAGTATATCACCCTTATCAAGCATCGGCAATACTACCTTACCAAGGTTTCTATCCTTATAAGATACCTTACCCGATACACCTTCCTCCTTCACTTCGTGAGTAGCTTTGAGATTGTGACAATTCAACCATTCATTGATTGTTCTTTCCTGCTGCTCCAATGTCTGCTTCTCAGTAGAGACACGACTGTATATTATTACTTTCTGCTTTGGCTCATCATCATCGGTCATGTTTGCCTTTGCGCTGCAGCTTTTGTCGGAACGGCAAAGGTAGTGACCTTCTGCCATCATGCAATAAGGACAATCCTTACAGCCGATGTTCACAATGTCGTATTTTACAGATGCGCCACCTTCATTCTTGATTTCTATTGTCTTCATTTCTCCTATCTCCTATCCTATCTTTGTTAGCAAATCATACTCTTTTTGGTTATAGCAAGATGCAAGATAATCGTGATTAATTATTAAATCATATACAAATTTTCTCTGTATGTCGGTTAATGTTGCAGATACAACATAAACGTCAAACCGAACATGATTCTGATTTACATCATAGACAACTCCCATACACTCCAAATATTTAATGAGTATATTTCTTGCAGTTGTAAAAAAATACACTTTCTTCATTTCTCCTATCTCTTATTACTTAAAACGTTACTTTCTGTTATTTATTATCTACGATAATAGAATGATACATGAAAATCGCTACTTTTACGTTCTCGGTCATTCTCAATCACTCCAAACATATAAGTATCAATCACGTAATCTACATCATTGTTCTTATCATGTTCAATTCTCTTCACCCATTCCTCAACAACATCAGAATACCAAGCATCGCCAAGGAATCTAACCAACAATTTGTTATCGGTTTCCTGTCGTACCAATACTGGCTCGTTGCCGACAAATCCAACCATTTCTGTGTTGTCTTTGTTCCAAGCGTACTGACCATCATTGAATAAATCTCTTACCAACTCATCAAGACAAAGGTCTTTGTCATTGATAGGGCAATGAGCTGCATTCTTAATCTCCATAGTCTTATTACTTTAATTCTTGTTCTACAATATCGAAATTATCCCACGTCTCACCTTCGTTGTCTGAGATATGATAGAAGAAATCTGAAACGCTGATTTGGAAATCGTCACAATCCAATGAATGCTTATAGCTTTCCAATGTGTTCAGACCTTTGTCTTCCATCGCTTTTCTAGCCTTGTCTCTAGTATCGAAGACTTCTGCCTCAACCTCAACTGCCTCACCCAGTCCATGCTGGTGTGAATTGATAACTACATATACTTTCATAACTTAACCCTCTACCTTAATAATTCCACGTCTTACCAATTCTTTCACGAAGTCTTCTAGACTTAACTCAGACTTATCGCCACCACACATAGAATAATTCCAATTGATTTTGAGCGGCATATCTGTATGGTATCTAGTGACACTTTTGCGCTTATTGATACTTCTATCATACTCAAAAGCCAATGCAACCTCAATTGTTCCGTGACCATTTGTATAGATGAGGAATGCGCCATATGAGCGACTTCCTTCAAGACGGCATTTATAGTTTTCCAAAAAACTTAATTTGTCCATCGTTTCCGTTGCCCAATTGCAGGCTTTGTCATATTCACATTGCTGCTCATCTTTAATCAACTCATCATCAATAGCATTCTTCTTTGATTCTGCTATCATTAACTTTTCCAATTCGTTCATAACTTTACCCTTTCATTAATTGTTTAACTTCATCGTAAGTCTCATCGATAATCATTATTCGTGAGCCATTACTATTAATCATATTCGTAAAATGAATGGCAGTTCCTTTAATGAAACGACCATTACTCAAACCATACTCGGATGGCTTAATGTAGGCAACCTGTGCCGTATTAACCAAGACTTTAATCTTGCTTGTCGTAAGTTCTATAAACATATTGCTTTCTCCTTATCTCAATGATTCACGTGAAAAATCCTTCAATTCTCCACTTTTGTAATCAAAATGAAAATAAAAACGAACATGATGAGAATCAAATTGAACACAATCACTAAGAATGCGCTCACCTTCTAACCAAGTACAAATATGAAATACACAATCACCAATTGTTTCGTCATCATTTACAACACTAAATACACATGAATCACACCCTATTAAACGAAACTTGATTCTTATATCTCCAAACTTTAATATTCGGTTTTCTGTATTTTGCATTCGATATTCGAATTCGTAAAGAGTACTCTTTCTTAGCCAAGACTTCTCTATGGCAGTCTTTGCTTTGATAAACTCTTTCTGTATTTTGTCTAAGTCAATACCATAGTATTCCTTATCCCATTCAAATAATTCTTTTATATCCATTTCTGTTTCTTTATTAATAACAACACTCTGGATTTAATCCTATATATTTTGCTTTGTCTCTCAGTTCTCCAAGTGTCTTTATTGTAAAAGAGCTTGTTGTATTCATTACATATAGAGTACCATCATGCAACACTACAAAGTCGTAATAATTCGAGTGATACAGACGGTCTCCTTTTTTATCTTTCCATAGTGGAGGTAGTAGGCTGTTATTTGCAACACACCTATCTAAAATCTTCTTTGTACATTCTTTTTCCATTTCTGTTTCTTTATTAATTGATTTACTTTTATTAATTCACTCATTTCTTTACTCTGTGGAGGCGGCAAAGGTAGTGTGTGTACTACTTTACCAACACAACATAAGCAATCGCCTACAGCCGAATTTAACGGCTTATTTGCTGCAATATCCAACCGCATATTGTTCGGTGGAATATCCAAGCATGAAGGAACACCGATAGAGATAGCCACAACCTTTGCGGTTGATGCCGTTTCTTTGCGCTCTGAGACGTTTTCTTTTGCAGGTGGTGTAATTGTCCGCTCGGTGCATTTCTCGTTCGCTAGATGCTCATTTGGTACGCTATTCAATGTATCATCAGGTACGGCTGCAATCTCTTCTTTGCTTGATACCAATGATTTCTTTTGCGCATCCTTGAATAGCTTTTCCAATTTAACGCCATCCTTAAAGAAGAAAGCACATCCACGATAGGAATTACTATTTGTTCGCTTTTCATCAGGCATGAACTCTTTACAGAACCCCGACAAAGTAAACAGTTCCCCACAGAATATAATCTTATTGTTTTCTGCTGCAATAACCTTTGTGCCATCAATGAAGGTAAGTGTATCGCCTACATTTACACCAACTGCATCAAAACTAAACTTATTGCTAGATTTATCCAATGATACTTCCTTTGTAGATTTATTCGTTTGCTCTGTTTTTTCTTCTGTAGCGCACTCTTTTTCCTCAGTTGTAACATTATCCACCTTTGCGGTAATAACGTCTTCTGTAGGCTCATTAATAGGCATATCAAAAGACTCCGCAAAGCCACAATAATCGTATGCACCAATGTAGCCATCAGATAGTTTGAATCCGTCATATTCATCATCAATATACATCGGCATCATCATACCAACTTCCAAACTACCTACATACACCAAAGCTTCAGTAGAATATCTTCCAAGTGCAAAATTGAAGTTTTCAAATCTCAGCAGACTATCAATCTTTAATCCAATCGCAAAATTCTTGTTTGGTACGTTTTCACACTCACAAGAAATCTCAATACCATCATGATTATCATACATTCCGTTAATTGTGAATGTAATACGATTATCATTTTCTTTATGCTTGATTGTTACTAAACCGATAGAGTTAAAACCTTTGTTTTTCTTCAACCATTTAGAAATACCCTTCCAAGTCTTTTCGTTGATGGTGCAAAGATTATCAGGATTAATCTTTGGTAATACAGAAGAGTAATTTACGTATCTGTTTTCCTCAGTCTTAGAGTAATATCCACAACATTCAGATACCCAATATGTATTGTCGTTTGGTTCACGTACCAACTTGCAAGTAAGAGTACTACCCGACTTAGCCAATGAGCACATCTTTTTGAAGTCTTTACCGTTTACCAAAGGCAAATTGTAATCGTATGTGAAATGTTCCGTGCTTACCACATCCAAGCCCTTAATCATCATCGTGTGACCATCGCTAGCGGCTGCCCTTCCGTTTCTAATATCCAAGCATACATTTTTCATAGAAGGGCGCAAATCATCATTTGCACAATGCAAAGATAGCTTAGAGTAGTATTTGTTGATAAGTACTTTCACGGTGCAAAGTACTTCATTATTATCTTTCTGCTTGATAAACATTCTTTTCTTGCTACCAATGCTAGCTAACTTTTCAAACTTAGCTACCAAAGCAAAGATTTGAACTACACAGAATGAGCAAACGAAAGATAGCACATTTACACTCGCCATCGGTGCAATAAAGCAATCTTTTTCTACTTGTTTATTACACTCATTCTTATATGATTTCTTTTCAGTCTTCAAATAGCCATCTTTAAATGCGCTATCCTTCATCTTTGCCAAATCTGAGGCGGTGTAATTGCCTTCTTTCACGTTTACACCCTCATTAAAAACCTTATCGGCTATCTCATACAACTTGTTTAAGATAGCCAAATTCATTTCTTTGTCACTCATATATCCAATTGTTTAAAAGTTACACTTCGTAAAATTGCCCATAGCATTTTCCCCAAGCTACCAAAGACAATCGCACACCGCCATTTTGAATCGGTGATACGCTTATCTTTTCACGCTTGATACGTATCAGTCGTTTATCGAACTTGCAATAAAAGCGAATAAATCTATCTTTTAACTCGCTTTCTTTTTGCTCGCTTACATGTTCCAAGTGAAGGCTATTATATTCAGCCTCCAACCAATTCTTTATTTTTTCCTTTGTTCCCATATCCAAGTTTTCTTTTTAACTTTGTGCCGTGCCAAATCTCGCTTTTGGAGGTAGTCTCTAACTACTCACGGCTATAGTAACTTTTAAGCAACATATTCAATTAATTTGTTCCTGTAATATGGCGTAAAAGCAACATTCAAATACTTTTTGTCTTTTGTGTCTATGTATTTTAGTATTCGTTTCGCATCATCTCTGATAATGCTATCGTTCGGATGATTGTAGCCTAGGATATGACTTATCAAAGATGTTAACCGGAAATCTCCAACATCCTCTATATATTTCCCATATCCATAAGGGTATTTGTTACAACTAGCCAAATATCTTATAATAACGAATTTCTTCAAAGCTATCTTATTCATATCTTTCTATTTTTATGTTATTAATATCTGTATGTAGGCTTATAACTCCAATCGTATGCGGTATATTTGCCGCTTTTTATTACTACCTTAAACTCAATCACCCTTATAAAGGCTTTATTGTTCATTCTTGCATCCATATAGTCTAGTACTTTCTTTTCAATGTTATCTTTTGTACCAACTATCTTTTTAATCAGATAACGTTTGCCTGAATGAGACGGCTTTTCCAAATATTCTCTTATTTCTGCTATCATATCTTTATATCTTTATGTTATTAATTGTGCCGTACCAAGTCGCAAACTTATAACTTACCACTTATTTGTAAAAGTGAACGGTACTCTTTGTCGTTGAGTGAAAGAAAGAATTTCTTATTATCTATATAGTAGTTACCATCTTCTTTCTTTTCAAGAGCGTTAAAAATGCTATTAAAGACTATCTTTAATGCCCAAATTTGTTTTATAGTCAATGCAATATGTTTCATATTATTTGCGTTTTAAAGGGTTATTTACTCTTTTACGTACTTATTCCAATTGCGCCCTACAATAATGCCTAATACGTAAGATATAAGGGCGAAAACGAAAGGTATTGTTATATCCATAACTCCAACTAATCTTTAATGTTACCAATTTCTAGATTTAATGTTGTAGTATCTAAGTAAACAAGTCTATCCACGTTTGCGCTTACCTTTACAACAAACATACTAGAAGAATTTTCGAGCACGCAAAAGGTATTAATAAAGCCTTTTTGTACTAGTTTGGTGTAATTTTCAAGAAGGCTAGAAAGTGATTTAATATTGCTTTTCTTTGTTGCTATCTCAAAAGTTACAATATCAACGTGAAACTGAATATTTCTATATTCAGTACTTACCCATTTTGTACTTATATCCATATCTTATAATATTTGTACCTTTGCACCCACATAAGCGAGTGCAAAGGGTATTGTTAGTTACTTGTTCATTCTATCAAAAACACGCTGCAAGCTATACCAATAAGAGCGTGAACGTGAACGACCAAGCGGAGAATCGTATCTGTAGCCATCCGCTTTCATACACTCGCACAAAATAGATAGCTTGCGACTATCCAAACGGAAATAATCTGTTTTAAGATTAAAACCTGCTGCAATAAGAATCTGCACTCTAATTTCTTTGCACGCTTTCAAATTGTACCATTCTAACTTTTTCATATATAGCCCTCCAATTAGTTTAAATTCAAATTATCCTTTGCAGTATTGATTATTGCACAAGCGAGATAAGCACAAGCCTGCTTTCTTTCTTTTTGAGTTGGCATTTCTCCATCATGCTTAAAATGATACTTTGCAGACTTGAAAACTAAATCTTTCAAATTATCATCATTCATTAATCTAACAACACTAACAAATTTGTTAGCTTTCAGATACTCTTCAATAACCTTTGTTATTTTACACTTAATATCGTAAAATTCACGTGTATTGTTTACGTACAATACCATTCTTTGTGCGTTCAAAGACAATTTCTCAAAAACTACCATATTACAGCCCTCCAATATTAAATATCGTAATACTCGCTTAATTCATTATTTGATGTATAGCCATCATCCAATAACTGCTCATAACTTCTATATCCAGTACGAGCGTATACGATAGCTAAAAACGTACTTTCTGAATAGCCGTTTATATCAGTTACCAAATTAACCTCTTTCTCGGTAGCAATATTATTCTCAGTGATAAAATTGTACCATGCATTTTCTAATTCCATACCTAAAATATTTAAAAGTTACTAATTAATTTGCTTATATCGGAAAAAACTAATAACTTTGCAGCCGTCTTAAGTAAGCAAGTTATTTCGATTTTTCGATTTAATTTGATTCGCCCACTACTTTTTTAAGGTAGTGGGTTTTTTGTTTAAATATGCTTTTCGGCTACTTTCTCCCAATACTCATTTATAGAAGTATCAAGAGTAGAAACATAATGCCCAAGTGGACAATACTCATCAATCTCAATAATGCCGCATACGTGCATAGCATCTACTAATTTCTTATAAGATGCAGAGCCGATAACGTGGATAGCTAACATATTAAAGTTAACCATAAAATCTTTGTTTAATTTTGTGGATAGCTTATTATACATCTTTGTGATATATTCAATAGCCTTTGCCTCTTTTGCCTCCTTTGCTTTTTGTTCCTTTTCAGCCTTAACTCTGGCAAAGTTCATTTTTGCCCACAACTTGCAAAACTCATCTTTATCCACATCGCTATTATTGTAAACCTCAACAATAGCATCAAACTCAGCAATACCAACATAAACGCCAGTACGCTCAACAAATTCACCATACATCATATTGCTTTAATTTTTTAAGTTACTAATTTGTGGCTATCAATTAAACCGCCTAATTGCCAACGGCTGAGGTTTTCGCCTACATATAACAGTTACTTATTATTGTATTTGGTTTTCATTTATCATTCAATTTATTTCTGTACTCTAACTTTTCCTTACTCACTTTAGAATGTTTCAACGCTTGAAATAATAAGTAATAATGTAGCTACCTTCCGTATAATAGCCTATCCGTTTTCCTTCTTTCATTTATAAGTTACTGCTTTATGTTACTTTTAGTTGGCTAACATAAAAACCGCTTAATACTACTATATTGTATCATTACACTAGCATTTTGCTAGATTTCTGATAACGATATTAAGATAATGCCTATCTTACGTTTGCGCTATCTGTAAACAGAATCACGGCTGCAAATAGTAAGCGTTTCATTATCACGCTAACATGAAAGTAAATCAAAGAACGAAGCATTGTTATATATGGATTCCTATGTCTTAAGTAAGCATCCTTATTTCCTAAATGCACTGCAAAAGTACTACTTTTATTTGAAACGGCAAAACTTTTAAGCAAAAAATATGAGTTTTTTTTTGTGTTTTTTCTCGCTTTTTCTTGTTGGTAATAAATAAGGACACCGATTTGCTATCTCTAAAATAGCAAACTAGGGGTTAAATCGGGGCTGTTGGTTGCTTTCGTGTGACTCATACCATATTTGCACCTTTGCACCCTCATAAAACCACTATTGCAGCCGTTTTTATATATGTAGTGTGCGTGCGTACCTTATATATAGGGGAAACGCCTAAAAGCGTATTATTTGCCGTTTGCAGCCGTTTTCCTGTATGATAAGATAGAAAGTATCTGTTTTGCCGTTTGAGTATCTTTGCAGCCGTTTTCCGTCTTAGATGTATGTTTGTACTATCTTTCGTTTTTTGGTACGTTTGCAGCCGTCTTTTTCTGTTTTCGTTTTCACTTGCTTTTTGTTTCACGAAAATTGCGTGTGAAACATTATGCAAGTTTCTGCATAATTATGCAAAGTAAAAATATATGTTTATGCAAGATATTATGGTAAATAGAAAACTTTTTGGGAATTTCGGGTTTTCAGCACCTTTGCAGAAACGTTCTATCTTTTTACTTTTTGTTTCTTTGCTTTTTCTCTTATTTTGGATAGTTTACAGAAAACGAAAACAGACACAAAAAGCCGTATTTTTTGCCGTTTTTGCCCGAAAATGTCCGTTTTTGTCGCAAATAAAGTATTGATTTTCAGTGATTTACCCCTATATAGGGCAAACAACACCCTACCCCCCCCGCTTTTGGCACTCGCAGGGTGGGTCAGCTCTCGTCCGATTTTTTTTATTTTTTTATTTTTATTTTTTTTGTAAAATACTCTGATTTTTCAAATTCCGCTTTTCTACCGAATTTTGAGCATTTTCCAGAATATTATATCTACTTTTGATTTTGCATAAGTTTTCGAGACATTCATTTTCGCTTATTTTCGTGCGTTATGGAGCGTTTTATGTAGCTTTGCGGTATAGTTTATCGCCATCGTATTTTGAACGTCTTAGAATACAATTTTCGAGTTATTTGCGTTTATTTTCGTTTTTTGCGGAAAAACAAGGTTATTCTTTGATTTTAGGTTCGTTTTTGCTATATACGGATTGCAGTTTTGTGTGATATTGATATGGGGTTGATGCGAAGCCTTTCTTCTTAGGGGATGAGTATATAGTTTACTATATACAGGGGTTGACATCCCCTACTACGGCTGCGCGCAAGGGTACAATGGTTTATTTACGTGTTATTATTATATGGGAATTGCTCTAAATGTTAAATTTTCAATATGAAAAATCTGATTTATGCGGATAACATATATTTAATTGGGGATATGGGGAAAATGGTACAAATTTGCAATTTGTTAAACTATGTAAAGTTCATTTTTGGCTTGATTTTTTGGTGTATATTTGCAGCATAAATGTTTGATTTACGAATTACCGACTTTGGAATATGGCAGAAAAGAAATTCTACATACAGCGTTACTTGAAGTCCGAGCAGGGAGCTTGGAAGGCAGACGGAGTGCGCAAGAGTCTGGAAGATGATTTCGGCGGCGGTTCTGTCCGCTACAAGTCATTGGACGGATTGAACTCCAAGGGTAAGCAGAAGGGTGTATATACCGAGAGCTATCCTGAGAGTGATGCGTTAAGAGTGTTCGTTGACCCGAATGCTAGGCATGAGAGCACCAACGCTACGTTGTCAGTCTGCGTGTTCGGGTATGATGTTGACGGAACAACCGAGCTTTCCATCACTGAGCAGATAAAAGCTGCCGAGAAAGCATGGGATAGTCTGTATGCTTACTTGGAGGGTTCGCTTATCCTGTGGTATGACGATTACAGACAGAAGAAAGCGTTGTTTTTGGTACAGGATGCTACAGAGCCATCAACGGACAACATCAAGAACATTCCGTATCTGCTCTGTTCGGTCAAGTTGGTAAACGTCTTCGGTCAGTCGTTTGATGGTGACAGTACCGTGATTGAAGATTGGTTGAAGAATGGTGGAAAATAGAAACAACAGCATCCGCAAGGCGGTAGGACGTATTTTTAGATACAAGTCTAGGCAAACAGAAGGTTCGAGTTCCTTCTACGGTCGGTGGATGCTTTTAAACAGTTGAGAATGTATGCGAATAAAGGAAGAATCACTTGACAGGGCGTTGGAAGCGGCATCGTTGCAGACGAAGGGATTGCCGAAACGCTACACGGATGGTAAAGACCCATTCTGGATAATGGCAGTTGTGCTTGTTCAGAAGCGCAATTTGGAGGAATGCTACTGCATTTATCAGCAGAATGCGGACAAATACATGAAGCTTTTGCAAGACTTCGGCACGCCGAGTCCTATCATGTCTATCAAGAGCATTCATCCTTATATGTATCTTGATGAGGCTCAGTTTTTGCCGAGCGGATGCATCGAAGCAAAGAAGAACTTTCTGAAAAACGAGCTTGGTGAAGACCCTAGGGCTTATGAGGTCGATGAAATGACGGAATCGGACGTTAATCACGCGTTATTGGAGATTGCCATTGCCAAACAGATGAGAGCTGATGAGGAAAACAAGAAAATCAACGTACTCAATGAAGGAAGCGATTTGGACGGAACGAGATTTGAGGACATTGAACGTCAGAAGTTCGAGTTTGAGTTGGCTGAAATGAGGAAAGATGGATGTTCAAAGAAAGAAATAAAAGAGTTCATTGACGAGTATAATGCCAGTCATAAGCAGAAAATTGACGATGAACCATACATTTCAGAGGAAGACCGCATTCATCAGGAAATGGAATCAAAAGACGTTGAGAAAACTCCCGAATGCAGTATTGAAGGTGAGTTTGATGCACCTGAGATAGACTACGATAAGCTTCATGAGGAATCAGAGGCGTTCAAGAAAGAACAGTTGAAGGTTGCCAAGCGCAAGTGGAAGCGCGCCTATGATGCCGATGCAGAGAAGCGTGACGGAAGAGAGTTCGAGAACGAATTTGGCGAAGATGAGGAATGTGAGACGTTGCAGTTGCCGAATAAAGAATCCATTCCTGTAAAACGAAAACCAGGCAGACCAAAGAAATCGTCATTGGATTACACTGCTAGCAAGCGCGATACGACAAAGAAACGTGGTCGCAAAAAATCATCAACTAAAAAATAACAGATTATGACTAAATCAGAGCTTTTGAATAACGTGTTCTTTGAGAATGCAAAAGGTGATTTACCTATCATATATATAACATCGGATGATGATGTGGTAAAGGTTGGCGGCATTATCAATGCACCTATGGTTGGAAGAATTTATTTTAGTGAGGTTAAGAAAACCATTACGAAGGATGAATTACTTGCCAACAAAGAGTTCATTTGCGCAAGCGAAGATTCTGAGATACTTATTGATTTCGGCGGCTACAGACGCGAGACACTTGGTTGCTATATCGCGATTGATGATAGTTGCATTAATATCATTGAGCTATGAGGAATAACCATCACAATCCTAATAAAGTGCCGCCGTTCAAACCAGCCCCCGAACATTGGACTAAGAAGGTTCACTCTTGGAAGGCGAAGGTTGCATACGAGACTGAGGATGACGCTTGGGAGTTTCTGAATCAGATTCCGAGGTTGAAGGCACTCGGCTGGCATCCTTACTTATGTAAGGTTTGCTCAAAGTGGCATATTGGTAGATTACATAATAAATAGTTGAGATATGGAAATTAGAGTTAACGTTTTAGGAAAGGTCGCATACATACAAGGAGAAAGTAGGGATAATAAGGCGAAAGCCGAACTATACCCATCAGGAGAGGGTGTGTATGCTGTAATGGATGGAGACGATTTCGTGTGTCTAAGAGTTGTGTCTTCCAAGATTCATGATGATACAAAAGGCGATTATTATGCATGTGTAGAAGAAAACTGGACGCATGCAAAAATCGCAAACTCTATAAACGTTATAGAGCACGAAGAAAGATTGAAGAATTATATAGACAAGCGTTTCGACGAGTTACAATCATCAATCGAGAATGCAAAGAGTAGTGCAGATAGCATAGATGATGCAGTATGCTCTATAAAGAGTTCTATTGAGAAGATAGAGAAAGATGGTGTTGGTAGTGGAAAAGGTATCAGCGAGAAGACATTATTGTCTGCCATCGAGATTGTATCCAAAATAAATATTTGAGAATATGAAGAAGTTTAAGAAGTCGATAGAGATTAGCACAGAGAATATTTCAGATGTTCTTCAAGTGCCTATTGTTACTAGTGTATACAAGACCAAGTTATTTAAAAATCCGTTTATAGAAGGTCGTAGTAATCCTTATGATGCTTTAGCAGTGATGTATGTTCATGTTGAAGGTATTAAAAGCGATTTATGTATTAATCAAGGAGACGTTCTTGCTCTAGACATTTGTGATACTTGGTATGCCTTTTCAAAAGCAGGGTGGGAGAAACATAAAAACGATGAGGTATGAAGAAGAAAGGATATTACGAATATGGAAACGGAATCTACCCTTTGAAACTTTGGGTACACATCGGTAAAGACTTGAAAGAGCTGATAGATTCCTGTTTTGACAAGTGCAATGCTCCCGATAGTGATTACGGCGGCGTTACGTATTCCGATGCTGTCAGGAAGAGCGACAGAAGACGTGGCGTTCTTGTCTCGTTTCCGTGTCAGAAGGTTATGTCGATGAACTACTGCTGCCATGAAGCTTCTCACGTCTGCGATGCCATCGAGGATCATGTTGGCATGGAACACGGCGGCGAGCCTTCTGCCTACTTGATGGGTTGGATTGCGTCTTGCATCAACAAGGCTCGTTTGGGCATTGGCGATTTCGTTGAACTTAAAGATAAGGAGGAATAGCTTATGAAAGCGATTATAGTAATTGAACTTCCTTTGGGAATGGGCATTGATAGAGAAATCACAGAACCTTATGGTTATGATTTGTTCTATGGAGATGAAAATATCGAAGCTCAGTGGGAGAAGCTAGAAGAACTTCGGGAAACTGGTGGCGTTATTGTTGTACAACCAAGCCATACTAGTGCGGTTCGCGAGATCCTTAACCCTTATATTGGCGAGGATGGATTTATCAAGGAATGTGGTTTGCGAAAGGTTCACACAGAAGAACATGGTGATTTCTGTATTATCCTTTATCACAACCCATCAGAGGTTATGACTCTTAGAGCATTTTGTTTGAATAGTAAAAATAAATAGTTTATGATTAAGAAAGAAGATATTAAGGTTGGGCTGCGATTTTATATCACAAAAAAAGATTGCTTAAAATGTAATTTTGACCCTATAGGTATTCAGAGCGGCAGCACCCCTATTCTGTTCAATGCCGAGAAAAAAAAGGATGCTGATGTTTATATATGCACATCTGTTAGCACAGATTACAAGTATATCGCTCTTTTTCGCGAGGAAGATATTATGACGTTTGGTACAAAGTTCGATATAGTAACGAAAGGTGAAGGAAAATCCGCAAACGGAAAGGCAGAGCAAGTATCTCACCCATCCCATTATGCTTGGTTGAAGGATTTGTGTGGTGTTGAGCCTTTGGATATTTGCAGACATCTTGATTTCAATACAGGGAACGCTATCAAGTATCTCTTGCGCAAGGATAAGGTGGATGGCAACAAAACAAAGACCGAGAAGCGCATCGAGGACTTGCGTAAGGCGGTGTTTTATATCCAGGACGAAATAAAATTGTTGGAACATGGAACAGACTGAATACACTTGTAAGGATTGCGTATTGTTGAATGATGAAGATTTTGAGTTCCCATATTGCATGGGCAAAAACTTATATACATACGTAAATCCTGACGATGATGCTTGCAGAGACATTATTCCGCTAGTATATACTTGCAAGGATTGTTTCTTTTTCAAAGATGGGATTTGCAATAATACCACGGAGAAGAGATACACATCGAAAGAAAATCCTTCATGTAGAAACTTCGAGTACAAAACGATTGTAGAACAAAAATAAATATATAGTTATGGCTAGAATTGCAAAAAAGAAGACTGTTGACAACAATGCAGGTTTGCTTAAAGTTGTTGTCGGAATCAACAGAAAAGATGTTGAAAGCGTTACCGACTTCGGTCATTTCTTCATCGTAATTTTGAAGGATTGTGCTATTTTCCACACACATATTGGATTTGAAGCACGTTTTAAGCGTTGGGGAGGTGTTGATATGGAAGGACACGCGCTTACCACTACAACATTCGCGTGGCTTGAAAATCTTGTCGCGATGAAGAACGAAGTAAAGGGAAAAGAGAATGATATTTTCCCTGAGACAGATGTTACTTATCAAGATATGCTTGATAGCATGGTTATCATCACAGAAGCCAACATTACTCATCCGATTACAGCGTTCACTGATGCAGATGATGCTGCAAAGTTCGCAAAGAACAAGATGGATTACATCGGTCGTATGCAGAAAGAGTTGGAAACTGTAATGAACACTCCAGTTTCCGAAGAGACAGAGGAAGACTTGAAGAAGAACTTTGAGCACGGTCAGCAAGCAATATTGGCAGAGCAAGCAGCCGAGGCTCTTAATCAAGGAAAGGAATAGCTTATGTATAATGAATGGTATATAGAACTGAAATACGGACTATTCCGAGATTACAGGATTGTAAGGATGTGTGATGCTAACGGAGTGAAGCGAGACGGTATCTTTATACCATTCATTCAGAACGGAATCAAATGGGATGGTGTAAAGGTTAAGAATCCTGTTCAGTATCTAAAACCGATTTGGGCTGCTGCCGATGGTTCTAGATTACACAAGTTAGTTCCTATGGTTTCTGTGGATTTCAGACAAAAGATGGAAGATGCAGGTGTATTGTCACCAGATGATAAATACCCTTGTGATACGGTAGGTTACGTTTATAAAGATAAAAATAAGATTTAACGGCTATGATATACTTAGGTAATGATACGATGGATAAGGTAGAGCGGATGGTTTGCGAACAAGTGAACACGGCTATGAGTACTGAGGAAAAGGAAGGAGTGAATGCAGATGATTTATATGTCGGCAATACTAATATTCCTTTTGCGAGAGCGGTAGCAAGGAACTTTGTTCTTGACGTTCTACACAATCGGTATGGCTTTTCCTATGCCGTTATCGCACAGCGCGCGGACATCAATGAGAAATCTGCTATGCGGTGCGTCCGCAAGTGCCACGAACTTGTCGGGTACGATAAAACCTATGCGTATGTGAACACTTTAATTAACGATAGATTGAGAGAATGGTATGGGGAATAGTAATGAATTATTGACATTGAAGCGCAATGCTCTGAGACTGGGATTGTGCGGAGAGTATAAGGGTAAATGGGATTCTGCCGCGAGTAAGCGAGAATTGGTAAATATGGCTCTTGATTCTAACGGAATTGAGTTTATGGCTGATTCTATTGCTTTCGGATGGGGATTGTCTAAAGAGTACCTTTTGAAAGAGTTTGGTGAGTTTGCCAATGGATTCTACCAATGTAACGAGCACGGATATACTAGCGAAATGTATATAGGTGCTCATGGAGTTATCAATGCGCGCTCTACGATTATTCTAGTCGCGTACTGCAAGGATTTGGAAATTGAAGTTCCTGAGAATATGGTTACTCGCATTTATGTGTGCGGAAAGAGTGAAGTTCGCATCGAATGCAAAGGAAAATGTGACCTCATAGAGTACGGAGAGGATAATGATGTTAAAATCATTAGCTACGATGACGCAAATATGACGACAGGAACGATTTATGTGTCAGAGTGGAATAGTTGTAAGGATGAACTGAAATAATGCCTTACAGCTCATTTAAATAGCAAAGTTGGAAAAAAGAATATTTATATTATTTTCTTATTTACAGAGTGTACGGCGGTACACAGACATAAAGTGTAATTTTACTTTTTGTATTAGTTAAGGTTTAGTTAGATTTATGTTGATTAAAAAGGGCAAGTTCAGTTGTGAAACCGAGCTTGCCCTAATTTTATATATAGAACTCAGAAAACTAATTCATAAATACCTTGATACCATTTCTTCCTTGCTTGTGACCGCCCTTTACACAGCTAGCCAAAGTGTCGCGAATATCGGTAAGTATTGTTGTCTGCAATCTCAACTCAATGAGTACAGGACTGCTTGATGTGTCTTGTGTTATCGCGCTGATACTATTGCCGAGCTTTTCTAACAGAGTGTCGCGGATGATGCGGACATCTGCTTGCTGAGTGGCTACATAATATCGTAGGCTTGATAAAATACTCTCCAAAGCCTGTGCGGTTGATTCTGTAACGGATTGAATGCCTTGCTGCAAAGCAGAGATATTTGAACTGCCAGTAGGCTTGACGTTGAGAACATCCATCAAGTTCTTTGCATACTCATTGAATAATGCAAGGTTCTTGTCTTTCAGTTCCTTGATACCTTCGAGTTCTTTCTTGGTAACGTCAAGACCATTGTTTCCACCTTCGCTGCCCTCAGATACCGCTTTGTCGAATGCTTCAAGGATAGGCTGAATGTATTTTGAAGTAGCTCTATTCATCAACTGCTTGGTGAGCATTGTATTGAAATACTCGTCAAACTTATTATTGAGTGCTTCGAGTGCATCACTACCTTCATTGAAAGCATCTACCCACGCTTCCGAGAAAGCTTCAGCAGCAGATTTATAGTTAGACTGAGAACCGAAGCCGCCAAGTGCTTCTGTCATAGACTCACCTAATTCTTGGATTGTTGTGTTCAAATCATCAATCTGCTGTTCCCATTCTTGAATCTTACCTTCATCAGGTTTCTTGCGACCGCGCTCTGCGTTAATCATTGCTTGGTACGCCTTCTGCTGCTTTTTAAGGGCATCGACCGATTTTTGGTTGTATTCGTAGAGCTTTTGCGTATCAAAGGCATCGTCCATACTCTTTTTAAGCTTTTCGTAAGCGTGTTGCAAGGAATTTACAGCGCGTTCTTGGCGTGCAATTTCCTTATCAATCTTTCCTTCGTTGCTAAAGAGTTTAGCTACGCCCGTAAGCGCGCCCATTGCGCCCGATACGACACCTGCATAGTTTCCGCTATAGTACGAACCGACCGCCTGACCGATATTATCAACGACACTAAGAGTGTTTTCGAGTTGTTCATCAGAACCGCCCAAAGCTTCAAACAATCCATTGAATGCTGTTGCCATTGTAGATACAACACTCGTAATATCCGTCACGGATTTTGAGAACTTAGCTTTCGTCTGCTCTTCCTCAGTCATAATCGTTCCGAGCTTTGCAATCTGCTCATCTGTGAGGTTTAACTGAGATTTCAAAGAATCACGAATGCTTTTGTTGGTTGCTAACTTCAACTTTAAGGTTGTAACAACGCTTTCGTTCGCATCCTTATTCTTTGTCAGTTCGTTATATTCCTGTTCCAAAGACTCAACATAAGCATTTTGGTTCTGCAATTTGCTCGTCAAATCTGCTCTAAGTCCGTTAAGCTCTACATACTTTTCTACGCCGCCCGACTTTTTTAAGTCTTTACCAGCCTTAATCATTTCTTTAAGTCCGCTAGTGAAAGCCTTGAAAGGATTGCGTGAATTGCGAACTTCATTGACCTTATTAATCTGTTCCGCAATAGTCTTCAACTCTGTTGGGTCTAGGTCTCTAAGCTCTGTACGCAACTGTTGCAGTCTTTCTGCCATCGCATCAAGTGCCTTAGAAGAAACTTGGTCTAGATTATCAAACAGACGAACATACATGTCGCTATTTTTAAAATCTTTCCAAGTATTTTCGCCAGTCTTCTTTTTGTAGTCCAAGTCAATATTATCAAGTAATTTCTTCTGAGTTTCAGGGTCAGAGAAATTCTTCATTATTGCTATTCTATCCGCGATATATTTTCTATCAAGCTGCAACTGGTCTGACAGGCGTTGCTTATACTCTTTGAAGAGTTTTTGAGCAGTATCTGTCGTGTCTTGCTCGATTTTCTGATTGAGCTTTTGTGTCTGATTGAGATATTCTTTTTCGACATCACTTCCAGAGAACTTTTTCCTTATGACTTCTGCGGTATTCTCCAAATCAGAGTTGTATTGCTGAATAACCTTATCGCCCCATTTTGTGAAATCTTTACCATAATGAGTTTCGTAGTCTTTGATGATATACTTATTAAACTCATTATTTATGTCTTCCTGTACTTTATCAAACGACTTCGTGAGGTCTCCAAACATAGACTTAATAAGCTCATCAGACATACCCTCATCTTTCAGTTTTTTATACAAGTCCATCTGAGAGAATGCATCATTGACATTTCTAGATATATCATCCTTTAATTTGTTGTATTCCTTCTCAGAAACTTTCAAATCAATGTCTGCCGAAATGCGGAATGCGTTACCTCGCTTTGTCAATTCCTTGTACTGAGAACCAATCTCACGAATGCGTTTTGCCACAGATGCATCGTCTGGCAGAATATCAGAAGCTTTCCATCCTACATTTTGCGCTGCTTCTTTAAAATACTTACGAGTAGCAGATAATGCGGTCTCTTTTGATTCCGTCTTAATCAACTCGTTGTATTTAGAGTTCATATCCTTTAACAGGGAAATGCGCTCTTGCAAAATGTCTCTTTGTGCCTTATCTTGCTTGATTCTATTTTTTTTAGCATCACCCTCAAAAGGGTTAACACCCAAAGCTAACGCTTGCTGAGTCGCGGCTTGCTTCAATTCCCTAACCTTGGCTCTCACCTTGGCTACAGAAATTACCATTTGGTTTGCTCCAATTTCACCAGCCTTGAATATCTTTCTGATAGTATCATCAACTGTTATTGTAGGCGAGTTTTTGCCAACCGCGGCGAGTCTCTTTTCAACTTCTTTCCAAGATTTTGCAGCCTTTGCTGCTTGGTCTCCTTTCCCAAGGAAGCCTTCAAAAGCCTTATCGTCATCAATTTCTTTGACAACGAGGCTAATACCATACTTTTTCTTTGCAAAGAAATCATTAATATAATCATCAACCCAAGATACTTGCTTCTCCATATTGGCTTTATCAATATATACATTGATACCAAAGTGTCTATAAGCAAGGTCTCTCTCGTATTGATTCCAATCACGCTCTGCCGCAATTTTATCAATAAATGCTTGTATCTTTATTGGGTCGTTTTTGAACGCATCCTTCATGCCTGCAAAAACATTATCAAACTCGCTGTTCAATTCTTGCGCCTTATTTTGTACGCTGTTCATCGCACGGATAAGGTCATTGAAATCAGCTTGCGAAGTACCAATGAAAGATGGCATTTTATAGTCGCTGCCGCCTTGTGTTATGTTGATTTTCTTTATCAACTCATACATGCGTGTCATATAATCAATGTTGGATTCGTTATCCTTTTGACCTGCACGTATCTCATCAAAGTATTTCTTCGTGGTCGAAGTGGCTTGTTTATAGTTTGCGTTAATGTTTGCTACAACTCTCTCCATTTGCGAAGACTTTGCGAGAGCATCAATCACAGCATCTTTGTAATCGTCTGCATCATCATCAAGTCCATCAGTAAACCAAGTATTCTTTGCATCATTCTTTGCATAGTTTCTTCTGAGAATCTCCATGTTATCAACGAAATTTTTATACTCTTTTTCAACCTTACTGAAAGTAGTATTAAGTTGGTTTACATCGAGACTATCTACATTGATTTTGAAAGTCAGTCCGTCTTTTGATGCGGCATCAATAAGCTTTTGTAACGTTGTACGTCTATCCTCAATATTCTTCTCTAAATCCTTTCCTCCTAATTTACTATTTGCGTTTGTGGCTGCATTTGCAAGGTCGTTGTACGTTCCAGTTAAAGCACCTATTGCGCCCTTTGCCTTTATGGTTTCTTCTTCTGCCTTACGTACATTTTCGTTGTACTTGGAAATCTTATCATAAACGGTAGTTATTACTTCTGCTACAGCGTAAATAGCGAGACCTACACCTATACCTGATAATGAACTTTTAACGAGACCGCCAAAATCTTTAAGAGCTTTTTTCATTCCATTTAAGGAATTTACGAAAAGAGCTTTGTATCTCACGATACCTGTGCCAGATGCTTGCGAGAAAGCTTGTCCGAGACTAGTCTTTGCAAACATAGAGTTAGCCTTTATAGCAATAAGAATAGGTATAAGAGCTTTTCCTATCTCTGCAAGAGTCTTCCAATTATCAAGCAGAGAAGTACCCCAGCTTACCATTCCCTTCATTGTTCCCTCGTTAGCCTTGCCAATATCATTGAGCATCACATCGAAAGCATCCTTCAAGTTGGAAATCTTACCTTGGAGAGTTTCAGCCTGAATCTCTTGCATATTATAGAATGTTCCACCCTTATCGGTTATGCGTTGGAATATTGCCTCAACATCCTCAAATGTAACCTTACGCTTTGAAATCATATCAACAATCTGCGCGGTCGTGTACGCTTCTCCCTTAACTTCCTTGAAGTATTGTTGCAACTCACCATACATATTGATACCAGCTTCGGTAAACTGACGAACCTCAGAACCGCGAAGGTATGCAGCAGCCTTGACTTGTCCGTATGCAAGGATAAGTCTTCCCATATCAACGCCAAGACCTGCTGAAACATCGGCAAGTCGCTTGGTTGTATCATAAAGTTTATCAGACTCAATTCGGTAAGCGGAAAGTTGTCGTGTGTAATCCACCAAGTCCTTGATACGGAAAGGTGATTTAACGGCAAGTTCTACTGTCTTGTTGAAAATCTCGTCTGCCTTTGGCTTGTTCTGCAAGATAGCTTCGAGTGAACGCTCTGAAAGTTCAAACTGACCTCTGACTGATGCAATCTGCTCGACAAAATTCTTGACAGAACCCACTGAGAATGCAAATGCCATACGCTGTGCCCAACGTGACATATATCCAGCCATATATGATGTTTGTTCGGTCAACGCGCGAGAATTAACACCAGCCTCTTTCAAGTTTTTGTTATGTTGCTCAATGGCAGCATTAAGAATATCCAATTTTCGCTTATAATCAGCATCGGTTTGAGACAACTTCATACGAGCCTCTTTCAGATATTCTATAGCGCGTACTTGGCGGTTGAGCGTATTTGCAGTAGCAGAGAAATCAAGCGCGCCTTGATATGTGGTGTTTGCCTTATTGTTTCTTGTCTGATAGTCTTTTGCCCTATCAGCGTATGCTTTTCTCTGTTTGTTATTGTAAGATTGTTCGGCACTAACCATCTTATCAAGAGCCTTCTGAAAAGCAACAGCACGTTCATTATACATCTGCTGCTGGTATCGTAACTCATCCTGTAATGACTTCTTTCGCTTAATAAGTGCATCTTGGTCTGCCTTGGTGAGATTTTGTGTTGTATCTCGCAACATACTTTCAATAGAACCAATTTCTTGCTTTAACTCAGCAATATTCATACCGCTAGCACCCTTTGCCGATTCCTGTAATCTCTGAAATGCAAGTGCCGCTTGCATAATACCACTAGTGCCAGAACCATTCATCTTAGATAGCTGTGCTACCATATTTTGAATGTTCTGTGCTGCTGACGTAATGTTATTGTTCATGTTACCTGCACTCGCACCTACGTTTGAGATACCACTGCTTGCATTTGAAGCAGATGCGTTGATTGTTGCGAGTTTTGCTATAACTTGGTCTAAAGAATCAAGGAACGGCTTAGTACCAACAGACATATCCTTGAAAGATTGTGTTACACCAGACGCGGTATTTTTAGCCGTATCTTGTATGTCTTTCAATTTCTTGTCTGCTTGTTCTATAGCATCTAACGCACTTTTAGGAATGGCTAGAGCTGCTCCTAATGCTGAATCTGCCATAATTCAAAAGTTTAAGAGTTTATAAAATAGGTATTCCAAGGTCATTGAGATTTCGCAAATCCTCTGCACCATTGATTACCTTTGCATTCTTTAATTTGTCGTTCTTCTGATTATTGCCTTTATCTGACGATATGTACTCTATATGAGTAAAATCCATAGACGCAAGGCGAATCTGCGGAACTGTCATTCTCCACTTATATTCTTCTTGCGAGCACCATGTGTTGGCACGTAAGAAATCTATCATTTGTCCGTATTCTGTTCGTGAGGGGATAATTCGGCTGCTTGCTTTTTCCTCATCAGAGCTTGATTGCGGACGGTCTGAATCACATTGGTACTCGCGAAGAAAAAATCCACATCTAGCAAATTGAGAATTTCAACGAGTAATGTTGCCCAATCCTTGATGTCATAGTCTCCCCAAAGCAACTGGTCGTAAACTTGTTGGTATTCCTCAGAATCAATGCGTTTTTTGTCATTGAGCAAGGATAGTGTGATTACTCTTGCCACCGATGGAATGTTGATAGCAAACTCCTTGATAACGTCACCCATTGATAAGTTTTCGCCCTTGACTATCTTGCAAGCCTCCTCCGCTATCATCCATTGAGTGCCTGGCTTCAATGCTCTTATCTCCCACTCTGTACCTTGTAGCTTTACAATTGTAGGAGAATCATTCATAATTTGCGCCAGACGTTCCATTGCCGCATCAGACAAAGGAGAACTAGGTAACACCTTATTCTCGTCTTCTACAGCTTGTTTCTTAGCCTTATTCGGGTCTTTTTGTGCTCTATATACTTTTCCCATATATATGAATTACTTTCTAATCACACTTACTGTTCCATTATACTTCTTGGATAGGTTTTGTAGCTTTTGAAACGACATGGAAATGACTCTGTAAGATTGTTTCAGATTACCACCGCCATCTTCCAATATCTTAGCATAGGGCATGGTCGCAACGACAGCCAAATCAATTACTCCACTAGGGGAATAATCGTTTTTGAGATATTCGTTTATCGCTTCACGACCTTTAATCTCTTCTCCATACCAATTCTTGCCTTTGGATGCTTTTGGAGAGGATGATAAGTAACCTATTTTTTCAAGCTTGCCTTCGACATAAATGCCATATCCGTAAGAATCGTAGAGGTTGTGCGTTTGATGTGTGTATGTAATTTCTTGAATACATTCTCTTAACACATTCTTTGCATCCTTGTCTAATTCCTTCGTAATAAGCTTTAATGCTTTTTTGTATAATGTTTCAGCCATAAATGATAAAACTTAAAAAGGAGCAGACAGCATTAAAGCCGCCGCCCCTTGTATATAGTCGAGAATTGTTGAAGAACCTACATTATACACTAGCAGTTGGCAATGTGTATGCAGGGTCAATGTAGAATGGTGTCTTACGAGTTATGCTACCATCTTTAACTTCTACCAACTGACCTGTGCCAGCCAATGCAACCTTTGCCAAGTTAGAGTTCAGAGACTCAATGGTTGTCTTGGAATTGAGCTGCAACTTAGGCAGAATCAATGCTGTGTGTGTAGTACCGTCTGCGTTGTCAAAAACTACTGCAACCTCTGCATACATCAGCTTGTAACCAGATGGAGCGTAAATCTTACCATCAGTACCCTTTGTAAAGCCGCACAATGCAGTCAATACAGAAGCTTGAGTATCTGCAACTTCGGCAGCAAACTGATACTTACCAGTTGTCACGATAGACATGATAGGAGTATCAGAAGTCTCGCGCTCAATATCGGTAGTATCGTTATCGTCCTGAGAGATAGATGTGGTGTCGCGAACAACATCGTCCAAATCGTAGTAATCGTCACCAGCCGCATTACCATTGAACGGACGAACAATAATGTGTGAAGGCTTAGAGAGCTTGATTGCACCTGCGCCTGTACTTGTAACTTTCGTTGCCATATTGTTATGAGTTTAAATTGTTATCCTAAATAAATGAAATAATTAACGTACAATAACCGAAACAGAAATCATCTGAAAATGAAACTGGCGGTTTGAGTCATATCCGCTATCACGGTATAATGTACTGATTGTATAGTTTTCGTCTCTTGATTCATCAATGATTTTATCAAGAATACCTTCCATCTTATCCAGTAACTTTACATTCTTTCTAAGTGGAGTTCCCTTTGGTCTTGCATAGAGATAAATGTTAGCATAGCCAGAGGAGTAACCGCCATGTTCTCTTTGCTGACCTACGTCAACATTTACAAAATCATCCCAGTCTTTGCTAGTTGTAGGAGGTAACTCTCCGACAAATATGTTGTCTGAGATTTTTCCTTTAGTAAGAAGCATCGAAAAGAAATTTTCAATGCGAGACAATCTGCGATTAATCCTCTGTGCCATACCTTGTTATCCTAAATACATTTTACCTTATGATGAAAAAACTAAATGTCAGTACCCTTGATGTAAGCTACACATCCATGCATTTGTGTCGGATAAACGCCAATAACCATTCCGTCAACGTCCATTCCGTACATCTTTCCACGGAAACGAATGCCTGCATTCAAACCTTCAGGAATATATTCTTCATCTTTTCCGTCTTCGCCTTCTTTTGTTGGCATCGGAAAATAGATTGTATATCCTAGCGTAACTACACCCGAATTAAAGAGTTTGTTGGTTTCCTGAATATCGCAATCAGTTTCAAAAATGATAGTTTCTACATTTTCTGTTTCTGAATCACCTGCACTAGTATCAGTATCGCCTAACATATCCCCATCGTTTCCGATAAGGTCACCATCTTCTTTCGGCTTTTGTTCCGAGCGGTAGAACATACCATGATAGGCATATTCATCCAAAGCATTTCTGTCAGTGTACATAGCTTACCAATCTGTTTCTTTAATCCATTTAACCTCTCCATCGGTTTCATTGAGAGCTTCAAGTTTTTCGTCCTCTCCATACTTCTTGTAAAGTCTTTTGAGTTCTGATTTGATACTCAACAATGCAGCCGATGTAATGGTCTGAGCACCTACCGTAAGAGTATATGCGCCATGTTGGTTTGTGGTCGATGCTGTCTGATAGACACCGAATACAATCTTTTCCAAGAGTGCAATCTTACATCTGTCTTTCTGTTCTTCTGTCAAGTCCAAATAAGACTCGACATCAGAAACGCCGCAATCCAAAGCAACATTGTTTAATGCCGACTTGTCAAAGACAAAGTTAGTCATGCCGCTCAGATAGTCCAATATGTCAAACTTCGATGCTGCCATTGAGAGATAAATGAATTAAATGTTATCGTATATTGTGAGTGAACCACCATTAATTACCTGCTGTTGAGGTATCAATGATTACGTGGTTCATAAAGTCGAGAAGTGCAGGGCAAGCAGACATCATGACCTTAGTCTGCCACTCGCGGAACTGACCGTTATCCATTGCGTAGTTTCCTACGGTAACGAGTCCGTCAGCGATTGAAGCCCAAGAAACATCAATGTTCTTTGCGCCATACTTCTGTTGAAGTGTCTGGTCGTAGATAGGAGTCCACTTGAACTCAACGCTATCACCGATAGGGCAAAGTACAACAATCTTATCATCCCAACCTTGCACGAATGCGTCAGTTGTAACAGTCTTGTTGCGCTCCTTCTCAACGACAATCTCGATAGGCGAAAGACCTGTCATGTCGGAAAGTGATTTCTTGAAGTCCTCGTCCAAAATCTGCATATTTGCAGTATATGCGCGGTCGTGAGCCTTGCACCAGTTGATGTACCACTCCTTAACCTCCTTGTTCTGCAAGAATACATCGCGGTACATCTTGCGAGTCATCTTCCATACGAGAGAAATCTCAGTACCTCCACGCTCATCGCGATAGTCGTCCTCAATCTTTCTCATCTGTGAGATAAGGTTGCAGTCTGGGTCAGTCCAAGCCTTTGCACCAGCCTTCTTGCGGTTCTCTGTTGGGAATGGTTCAACCTTCTGCAAGAACTGTTGCAAACCTTCACCCTTGCCCTTCCAACTCATCTTTGCAGTTGTCATAATCTGTGCAGTCAAGTTGGAGAGTGTTGCTTCTGCTGAGTTCTTACCTACCTGAACAACATCGCGCACCCAAGCAGCCATAAGGTCTGCATCGTTGCCGAACTGCTCAAAGAGTTTTTCCTTATACTCGCGTTGTCTTGCGTTCTCAGACCACTTGTAACCGATAAAGTCTGGAATTGTACCTGTGTACATCTCCAAGCCCTCGTTATCCATTTCTGGAGCATCGCCAAGTGGAGCGCGAAGGTGCATCAAAGGAGCTGCCTCTGCCTTGCGAGACTTGATGCTGAATGAAGCCACGCCATCGTAGTCTGTAGGTGTAGGCATAGAAGCTCTACGACCTTGTGTGAGATACCAGCCATAGTTGGTATAGAGCAACCCCTTGGTGTTTAAGAAGGTTCTCAGAAAGTTGATGTTATCCTTAGAAGAGAACAACTTGGCGTATCTCGAATTGTTAAAATCAAATTGTTGCATATCCTGAATACTTAAATTAATGATATGTTATCCTATTGTTATCCTATTGAATTGGAGCGGTTAGAATCCGAACCATCCGTTCTCTGTTCTTGTGTTCATCGCAAGTACGGCTGGTGGAAGCTTGTTGCACTTTGCCAAGTTCAAGATTACTCTTGAATCCTTAATCAATGCTGGAGTGTAAGAGTACTGAGCACCCTCACCTTCCTCAACATTGGTTGACAAGTTAGGGTCATAGAAGAAGTCGTTATCTTTGTCGAAGTAAGCGTTAGGATTTGTAACCATTGCGGTTGTCTTCGCACCTACCTTTGCTGCTTCAACAAGAATATCACCCTTCTTTGCGATTGCGCCAAAAGCTGCGCCAAGAGTTACGATGAATACGTTTGCGCCGCCCTCTGTACCCTTAGTTACGCCTGTAACTGCAAGACCAGTACCAGTACCAGTAAGAGTTGATGGAGCGACCATGATGTTGTCACCGACAAAAGGAATGTGATGATAGCCATCATCAACAAGATTTATTGTCAAGTCTTCTGCTGTGACATCCTTTGCCAATTCGTAATACTTCAGAATCTTGACGGTCTGACCGCCATTCTTGCCGTAAGTGTCTGGGTCATATTCGCAAAAATCACCTGCGTAAGCCTTAGCGCGACCCTTGAACGGATTTGTGATAACACCACCAAAAGGAGGGTAAACGAATGCGTCCTTGTTGCCGCTTACGAGGTTAATGAAAACGCTTCTATGACCGCCAATCTTACCATGTGCTTGGATAAGTGTACGACCGCCAAAGTGACCGCCATACCCATGCTTCAAATAGAAATCATCTGCTGCTGCCATAATTTGTAAATTTGTTTAATAGTGAATGAATAATGTTATTCGCCTGCGTCAGGGTTCACGATGCCCACAACATCAGAGAAATCGTCAGCCTTGTCATTGTCACCACCGCCAGCACTACCTGGGGTGTTGTTGCTTGGCTTTGAATGAGAGAGATTGTAGAACTCCTCTGCATCCGTAAATTCCTGTTCGATGTCCGAGTCCTTAGTGAGGTTCAACTTGTTCATGTACTTGTCAATCCACTTGCTGTCGTTGATACCTTTCTCCTTGAACTTGGCGAGAAGTTCACTACGTTTCTGTGATACGAGCTTAGATGCTTCGTACTCTGCATCCTTCTTCTCTAGAGCTTCCAAGCGTTCCAAAAGCTTCTTTTCAACAGCCGAAGGCTCTTTGCCATTGTCATTTGGGTTTGGCTTGGTGTCAGGATGCTCATCGTTCCATTTCTTGATGAAGTCGGCATTATCCTTCTCGTAGTTGCCGTTAAGGGAAACATACTGCGGCAAAATCTTCTTCACCAAATCATCTAACTCTGTATCTTCACCAACTAAGAGGTCAAAGTGGGAATCACTCAAACTCTTTATTGTCTTTTCACTGATGGAAAGGTGTTTTCCGTTTTCAGTGAGCTTTGCTTTTAGGGTGTCTAAAAGTTGTTGTTTTGTAAACTTCATATTACTAATTTTTAAAATTCTGCTGCAAAGATAATTAAATAATGTGGTGATTTGCAGGCTTTTATAAACTCTATTTGTTACGTAACCAATATAGAATTATTTTCACGACATTATATATTATAAATTAGGTATCTTTGCAGCATGAACACGAATAAAGATATAGAAATCAGACCACAAGAGGGCTTTCAAATGTCCTTTGCAAGTAGCAACGTTGACGTTGTTTTTGGTGGCGGAAATCTCGGAGGAGGCAAATCGTATGGTCTTGTACTTGCGATGGCAGAGCCGTTAATGACCGACCCAGATTTTCGTGCAATGATTTCACGCCGTTCACTTGGTAATCAAAAAGCAGGTGGAGGATTCGTAGAGAAGTTCAAACAGATATTCGGAGCTGATTTCGTAAAAATCAGAGAGAGCGAGAATCCGCGCGTTACATTTCCGAACGGAACGTTTGTCGATTTGACATATCTTGACGATTCCAATATAGATAAGTTGAGAGAGCGCGCGAAAGGATGGGAGTACGATTTGATTGCGATTGACGAGTTGACGGAGATGACTTGGGAAGTTTTCTCTTACGTTATGACTCGAAACAGAGGTCAGAGCAAGACGTTTACAGGTAAGTTCTTTGCAACACTTAATCCGAAGCGTAGCCACTGGACAAGAATATTCCTTGATTGGTATATTGGTTCAGATGGTTTTATCATCCCAGAGCGTGATGGTGTAGTCAGATACTTCTATTGTGCAGGACCGACTGTTAAGGATGTTGTTTGGGGGATGTCTAAGCGAGAAGTCTATGAGAAATGTAAAATAGATATAGACAGAAAGCTTAAAACCATTGGCGGCAACTTTGGATATGAAGTAATGATTAAGAGCTTTGTTTTCTATCAAGGTAAACTTGGTTCAAACAAGAAGATGCTTGAAAACAACTCTGGCTATTTAGGTTCTGTAGCTGCATCGGGCGGCAGAATGGCACAAGCTCTTATGGAGGGTAACTTCAATGTTGACCCAGAAGAGGATGAGGATATACCGATTCCAAGCCAAGCGGCAAGAGATTGCTTCATAAAAGACCCAGCCGTAAATGGTGACAAGTGGATAACAATCGACTTGGCAGATTACGGAAAGGATAATACTCTGATGTTGTCGTGGAATGGATTCCACGTTGTCAATTACGAAATCGTTATGCATTCAACACCGCGAATCAATGCAGAAAGAGCTAGGCTGTTCGCGGCGAGCGAGGGAGTAGCAGAAAGCCATATTATCTATGATGCTACGGCAGGTAGGTATTTCAATGACTATATACCTGATGCTATTCCATATATATCAGCAGCAAAGGCAATGGGAATTTATTACTTGTCTGCAATGACAATAAAAGACCTATGTTACTTGCGACTGAGCTACATGATTAAGCGAGGACAGCTTACATTCTCTGATAAGGTTGCAAATGCGGTTTACACGCATCAAAACCTCAAATACAGAGTTACCATACAGAATGAGTTCATGGAAGAATGCGCGGTAGTTCGCTTTGATAAGATGCAGAGTGGAAAGAAGAAGTTGCAGAGCAAGAAGGAAATGAACAGAAATCTCGGAAAAGACCGTTCTATGGACGTGGTTGACCCTTGCGCAATGAGAATGTACCCATGTTTGAATATGGAGTATGGTAGCGAACTACAGGAAGGGTTCAGACTCGCAGCACAGGAAGTTGAAGAGAAAAATCCTAATGCACAGAGCATTTATGATGATACGTTGTACTATTAATTTTAGAATATATGCTGAAAAAAGAAAATATAAAAATGATTCTTGAATCCGTGCGGATTGACTGGGATAAATGCGATGAGAAAGACATTGCGTTCGCTATCCTATGTGACGCATTGGAAGATAAGACTTTAGCGTATCGTCTTGCTTATCGTAAGAGTGAAAAGGATGCAGCGAAATTCTACGAAACTCCACGATTCAAGAAACTGCTAGATGTTCTAGAACCTTTCGGTATCGGCAATGTTAATAACAACGCTATCACCAAGGAAGAGAACAAAAACGAGCTTCTTAAAATGCTCGACAAGATAGACCAAGCTCTTAGTGATGGAAATCTTGAACCGAAAGATGCATTGAAGATGCAGACTGATATACGTGTAAAGCTGAATGATAAATTCGAAATGGAAGAGTCACAGAAGCAGAAGCGAATCATCGTAGTACCAAGCAAACACGATATTGTTTGTCCTAATACAAACAGAGAATGTAACTACTGGGCTTCAAAAAAAGCTTGTTGCAGACATTATGGATTGATTGACCCACAAGAGAACAACGATTCACAAAATAGCAACGATGTTGAACCATCATTAAACGACAATAACGATGAGTAGAAAGAGACAAGATATAATTAATGATTTTTTGGAGAATCCGCAGAAACTGCTTCTGAAAAAGCCGTTTTTGAGAGGTTCGCGCTCTATTACTATCAACGATTCTTCTGATGGTTCGGATATTAAGACGAACTTCCGAAAAGAAGCACAGCTCCCAAATATTAGCAAGATAGTTGTTAGTCAAGAGCGCTTTGCGAAGGAGTTAGACCCTTATTCTCACAGGGTATTGTTTGATACGAACTTACCTTCTATATGTTGCAAGCTTGATGATGGCAGTTATTGCGAGATTGAGTTTAAGAAGTTTGGCATTCCTATGCAACAGCGTATTGTTGACAAGAAGGCTCTCTGTTTAGGTGGCAACAAACGTAATCACATCCTGCATGACAGCAATCCGACTGATAAGCTCAAAAAGAACTTTGCCGATTTCAAGTGGCATTGGAAAGAGACAAATCAGGATGGTATCGAAATGCAAGCTATACGTATTCAGCAGAGTTATGGTGATGTTGGCTTACTCGTTTACATGAATGAGGATAACGAAGTAAAAAGTAGGCTATTCTCGTATGAAGATGGCTATCAGATTATCACACACAAAGACGATAATGGAGAACCGCTTCTTGATTGCGTGTATTATCGCACAGAGGATAATGTAAGACACATTGATGCATACGATAAGACATATCATTATCATTTCACAGATGTATTCGTTCAGGACGTTGATACAAACGAAGTACTGAAAGGCTGGTGCTTGGAAAGCAAGGAAAAACACGGATTCTCGGAGAGTCCACTTGTTACAAAGCGTGGTGATGTTGCTTGGAATAACGGTCAAGACCTTATCGAGCTATTCGAGATTATCTATAATCTGTTTGCGGTCATCCAAAAACGTCACGGATGGGGAATCCTTTATATCAAGGGGAAGCTCAATGAAACCGCAAAGAAGATTGCTGGTTCTATCATCCTGAATGATACAAGCATTGAAGGAAATGGCAGCGCAGAGTTTAAGACTCCACCTTCTCCACAGAACATGATTGAGTTCATGCAGTCAATTCTCGACCAATTGCAGATTGCTACAGGATGTACATTTATCTTGCCGAAGGATATTAAGTCTAGTGGCGATATAAGCGGTTTGGCAATTCAGATGACACGTTCTTTGGATATTGAGGAGGCTAACAATGCAGCTATTGAATGGCAGAATTTCGTCAGCAAACATTCAAGATTGTTCAAGGAAGGATTGGCAAAGCAGTTGGTTGCAAGCGGCGAGAATCCTACTGCTATCACTGAGTTTAAGCAGATGAGAATCAGTACATCATTTAAGCCTTGGCAGCCATTCGATGAAAGTGCATGGAATCAGATGCTTTGTACATTGAGCGGTGCAGGTTTGATTTCTACTAAGACTGGTGTTGAAAAGAATACTGTTTCTGCACCTGACGAGGAAGTAAGATTGCAGACTCAGCAAGAAGAGGCAGATGAACGTGCCGAAAAACAAGCTGAGATTACCGCAATGACAAAGAATACAAACAATAATAAAGAATAAACATGAAGGCAGAATCATTATACATACAGAAGTTGACTTACGATGAGAACACTGGTAATGAAATTATCGGTTTGTTCCCATCGGAAGCTAACCCTGCTATTGTATCTTCATATACCTACGATGCAAAACGTATGGGTGGTGCTCCTACCCTTACTGCTACAATATATTCATCTGAGTCTTTGCAATGGAAGAAGGAAGAGTTCGTGGAGTACAATGGCGATAGATTCTTTGCGTCCTATACACCAAACTCTACAAAGGATAATTCGTCTAGAATGTGGAAGAGCGAAATCACTTTCACATCTAGAAGAGAATTGCTTGATAACACTCTGTTCTTTGATGTTGTCGTTGATGATGTTGATACACATAATAAAGACAGATACCGCTCAAATCAGACAAAGTTCACGTTTGGTGGAACTATCCATGAGTTTGTTGCTCGCGTCAATAGCTCAATGGCATATTGTGGATTGTATCGTCCTACAGATGAATACAAGGGATATTACGTTGTTGTTGATGAAGGGTATGGAACAGATGAAGTTAAGGAAGTATCATTTGAAGACCAATATTTGACTGATGTTTTACAGCTTATCAACACAACTTTTGAGCTTGATTACTACTGGGATGGCAGCGTTTGTCATGTCGGTAAGGTACAGCACGACTTAACCGATACACCTATTAAATATGGTAGTAGTGATGCTCTTATATCTGTATCTAAGGAGAATGCGAACTATAAGATAGTTGATATGATAACAGGTTACGGTTCATCTGATAATCTGCCATATTACTATCCTAATGATGATGAGTTCGGTGAGGCTATATTTGACGCAAAAAATATAGCAAGTGAGCATGTAGATGTTACGTTATCGGATTATTTGAGATATTCAAAATATAACGATAATCTTGTTCTTTTTAAGAGTAAGAAGGGAAAGTACGAAGGAAATGTTGATGTGTCTACATTATATGTAAGAGATACTTATTCTCCTGAGAATCTTACGCAAGCTGACAATAGTCAAAATCCAAAGGTTAAATGTTGGTTTTGGGTTAGTATAAAAATAAATGTAAAGAAAGGTCAGATTATAGATTTCTCTAAAATCTCGTTTAATTTTGAGCTGTTTGACTATATTCAAAAAAAAGAGAATATAACAAACCTATCAAGTGCAACAAGAACCATAAATATATACACAACATATCACGACCTTTATAAAAACGTATGTACTGATTCTAACTTGGGTGATGCATGTAGTGTTGAATTTGCAGAAGATGGAACATTCTATATTGATATTGATGCAATATTTTCATACAACTGCAAAGTGTTCACTATGGACGGAAAAAGAACATTTTATGGCTCAAGTGCATGGAAGGTTTCTTTTAGTGGTGATGTAGTTTTTTCTCTTGACACAAATTCAGAATATAGTTGGAAAAATGGTGATAATTATATTCCTCTTGACAATTCTGGTATTTATGTTAATGGAATAGCATCTGCAAAATATGTAGAGTATGACTATAACTTCGGAAAAAATGACGAAGGTATTTATGGGTTTGATAAAATCTATACTGGAACAGAGGATGATGCAGTACAAGTGTCTGTAACAGGTCGAAAATGGATTGCACCATCATCGGTACTTATGCCTTCTATATATCGCAACACGAAAGGTGCAGAGCGTTTCTACTACGCTTTGAATAACACCCACAAGTTGCCAAGCGGTAGTGGATATTACGAGTTTGTAAACTTGTACAAGAAAGGAAATCCTCACCAAGGAACTGTTACTTTTGATGATATAAAGCCAACTATCAATGGAATTGTAAATGCGGAAGGACAATTGTTTGGAGAGATTGCGGATGTTGCTTTTGATAAAGAAGATAGTGACGTAAAGGATAGTGACGGGAAATATATTCATAACTATTTCTATATAAAGCTACATAAGTTTAATGGTGATTTTGGATTTGACTTGTTTGCACATGCTTTGGCTAGTGAACCTGCAAAGATAAACCTCATCAAGAGTAACGGATGCCCTGCTTGTTCGTTTACCATTGACTGCTCTTGGAATAGCACAAAAAATAAGTGCTATAACAATGTACTTACTGACGGAAATGGAAATTTGAGGTCAGATAGTGGAAAAATGAATAGCAAAGGTGATTATATTCTTAACGACACATACGTTGAGGATAACAAATCAAACCAAGATTCAACGAAAGAAGAGTTATGGATTGCGGTTCAAAAGGACACATCAACACTAGGTATCATAATGCCAAACGCGAGTGCTGGATTTAAACCGCAAAAGGGAGATTTGTTTGTTATCACAGGCATCAAACCTCCAAAGGTTCTTGTAACGGCAGCAGAGAAACGACTCGATGATGCTCTTATCAAGCACATGAGCGAAAACAATACAGACCAGTTCAACTACTCTGTTAAGTTTTCTCGCATATTCTTGCAAGAAAATCCTGACTTTGCAAGTAAGCTAAACGAGAATGCAAAGCTGTCAATACAAATACAGGGCGATTCGGATAGCGATGGAAATCTTATTAGTCACGAAGTTTTCGTCAGCAACTACTCTGTAAAGGTTGATAACGATGAGCTGGCAGAAGTTGAGATTGAGCTTGTTAATTCGTTGGAAGTTACAAAGAGTGATACGAAGCAGATTATTGATGCAGTAAAAGGAGAAACTGTTAAATCTCTATCTAGCATGGTTGGTGGTAGTAATACCAATAGCTTTAATGCTAGTATAACCGATAAAATGTATCTCTCTAAACTGAAAGACGATACCGCAAATGGTACTATCACCTTTCAGAAGGTTCAGAAGTTCTTGCAGGGATTGACAGCAGAAGACTTATCCCAGTTCAAGAAAGGTGCAACCTTCGGAGATTTTATTCAGGGAATGCTCTTCGGTACTGGTGGAAGGATTGACGAACTGGGCAACGCTGAGTTTGAGAGTATCATATCCCGAAGCTCTATCATAGCAAAGGAACTCATCGTGAACAGACAGACAGCTATGGAGAGCAATTTCGTTTTTACGGAGAGCGGTATGGTTGAGTCGGTGACGGAGATTCCTGCGGCAACGGAAGGTGGCAACGTGACTTACGACTTGAAGCTTCAGAAACGATGGGGTAACGACTTTACGACATTCAAGGAGAATGATGTTGTCTTGGCTTCCATCAATACTCTGGCAGAGAACGGCAAGTATTACGATATGTGGCTACGAGTACTCTCGGTCAATACGGTAACAAACACCATCACAGTTGTATGCTATCCCGACAATGAATGTCCTAGCAAGAAGAACTATCCACCTTGTGAGCTGGCAAGATTGATACGATGGGGAAATGCGGTGGACGAAGACAGACAGAGCTGCTGGTATATATCATCATCCGAGGGGTTGCTTGTATGGCTCGACCACGTTACTAAGCCTATCATAGACAAGACGAACTACTCTCTTGCGATGGGCAAGCTGCCAGATGCACTATCGTTCCTCTTCCAAGACTTCCCTACCGCCAACAAGCGTGATGGAGCGTTCTATGCTAAGTGGATGATGGCTGCATCATTTCAGCAGATAGACTATCAGGGCAATAAAATCTACACGACAAGAGACAGAGGTGTGTGGAGCTTGGCTGTGGCACAAGGCGATAGTCCTTATCGCAATGGTGACCGAACGATTGATACTGTATATTACCTCGGCTGCAAGTGGAAGTGTTTAGAAGACAAGACAACAAAGCCGCCAATCTACTCATCTACCGCTTGGGCATTCGTGGAGGGAAATCCGTATTTTACACTCGAAATGCAATCATCGAAGCTGTGGAACTTCCGTTTCAACGACTTGATGGCAACGAATGCTGATGGCTCTTGGAAAGTATTCACTACTCTATCAGTAGTCGGAAGGCTCTACAATCAAGACGTGACCGATTCTATGGTCAATGTTGTATGGACTAGAGACAGCGGAAATCCAACGGCAGATAATAAATGGGCACTCTCTCACGCCAACTGCGGATTGTCGGTTGATTTGACCTATGAAGACCTTGGCGGTGCTGCATTCAAGATAGGGAGTGTGACATTCCGATGTGATGCCGAAATCAAGGATGGAGAGACGATGTATTCCGAAGATGTGAGTGTTAGTTTCTAATGTTGAACTTTAAAATTGAAAGATATGCCAAAAGAATTAGCAGTAAGTGTTGACAAGATGATGGATATACAGGCAACCGCCTATTCCCAGTCTTGCAGCATAGAGATAGTTGGAGACATCATCAACAGGCAGCAGTATGACGGCATCGCTAACTCATATTCCCCGAATTACGCAATCCGTCCATGTACGATGTTTCCGTCATGCTTCCTCATCGACCCCGACAACCCTAACGAGACGGGCACATTTAACAGTCAGTTGGATTCATTCAAATGGTCGGAAGTTTCTACTAGTGGAATTGTCGTAGTAGCAACAAGTGAAAAAGCCAGTGTGGTAAGTGGTTATGAAGCCACAACAGAGGGCTTGAACAAGGGAACTCTCTTTATCAAGTCTAACTCAGTTATCAATAAGCCGAGAACAATGCGGTTTGAGGGTAATTGGACTGACCCGATAAGTGGATATAAGTACACATTCATAGCCAACAAGCCGCTCTACCTTGAAGACACCACTAATGCAAGGGCAGAGATTATGCTTGATAGTGCTCCTACCGTGCTTTGGAATCCACTCAAACACGCAAGCACAAGAACCATAACAGCAAAGGTTATGGTCGGTGCTATAGATAAGTCTGCGGACGCAAAGGCAAGGATATGGTGGTATCGTATCTTGGATAACGGAACAAGGCAGCTTATCTCTTCCGTTGACGATTCCGAGAACTACGAGATTACCGCCATGACAAAGGCTGCTAACGGTCAGATTACATCTATCACCATCAACTGTGATATGATAGGTGACGGAATCGGATATGAGGTAAGAGCCTGCTATATCTACGAAGGAAGTGTTCCATCTTCTCCTCGAACAGGAGACCCGAAGAAGGTTACCTATATCAAAAGAACCATTCCACCTCTCACTCCTCAGTTCGTAGGCGATGGTTTCGGTCTCAATTCTGATACAGCTTTCGTAACTTGTCGGGCTATCGTAAGCGACAACAAAGGAGTCATTGACCCTTCTGTATGGAATAAGATTATCAGAGCGAAGTGGCAGAAAGTATCTTATGGCAAAGTTGTGAACAATGGCGTAGTCACCATGACTGAGAATGTCACGGTGTTAGGGTACGGAGAGACGTTTAAATGTCCTTTCGAGGCGAAGAAGAGTATCCGTCTGACAATCGAAGACAGAGGTGCTTACGAGCTGATTGTTGACGAGAATGGCAATACCCTTGTGGATGAGGATGGGAACTATCTTGTGTCAAGGGAAATTGACGAGAACAGCTAATTATTGTTGAACTTTAAAAATATACGATTATGAGATATTACGTTAAGGTAACTAAGGAAGTCGCAGAGGTAATCACCAAGGCTGGTGTTCCGCTTACAATGACGCATGACGGTAATTGCTTGCTCTATCAGAGTGAGATAAATGATGTTCCTGGTGTCAATCTGAGTGCAAGAGCTGCCTATGCTGGCGGTGCTCTCATAGAGGAGTATTCTGCTCTAGCTGAGATTGACGGAAGTGTAGCTACCCCTGCATATTGCTATACCCCAGTCGAGTATGGTGGTGAGGGCGATACAAGGGATAAGGATAACGGATTTGGCACAGATAAGCCAGACGTGTCTTCTGAATCTGAGGTATCAACAGATAAAAAGGAAAGCGAGGTAACAAATGAGTAAAGCATCAATAACAGGACAGATTGTTGTGACAAGCAACGGAACGACAATCTACCCAATCCTTCAGTGTACGACAGGAGACGTTAATCAGAACTATGATGGCGAGTGGAATGCGCCTACTCAGATTTCGCCTGACTTCGAAGCTAGCGGTGCTAGGCATCCAGTCATAGTTATGCAAGCCTTTTCAGCAGAGCAGGGCGCAGGTAATAACTTCGACCTTACAAGAGGTTCTACAACATGGGTTGTCGGCGGTGTGACGTTGGCGTTCAATGATTCGGGCGTTTCCACTAATTCGTTTGGTGGCGTGTCTGGTCATTTTACCATGGGGGCTGATGCTAGCGGCAATCCGACCCTTACGGTCAATAAGAACCTTGTGAAAATCAATAGCGGTGATTCGTTCAACATCGAAGCAAGAACAAGCCTGTCGTTCGAAAACACAAACATTAATCTTAAAGCTATGTACCCAGTCTATATAGCCAAGGGCGTTGTCAGCTCAAAGCGAGTGAACATTCTCCCTACTTCAAGTACGAATCTGTTCACTATCACAGAGAAGGGCGGTAGCTGTACAGTCAAAGCAGAGGTGACGGAAGGAACGTCCGTGACATCTAGCGGATATACATTCAAGTGGTATCTGCCAGACTCTACCAACGCATGGGTACTCAAGCAGGATAGCGACTCTCCTACATTCACCATCAATGAGACAGACGTTGATTCATCTATCCTCGTTATGTGCGAAGCATACAAGGCAGGAAGTTTTTACGCTTCAGATACCCAGACCGTCAATGACGTATCGGATGAATATATCATATTCCCGAACCCTACGGATGGCAACGGAAATGCTGTAGCTGAGAACTTCATTCAAAATTCGGGAGGAAGCATCGTATACGTTCCGTACATGCGCAAGCGTGGTTCTAATACAAATATCGAAGATGTCACATTCAGCATGGCATTATATTCCAACAGCGGTATTCCTATTTCGGGAGCACCAACGGTAAGCGACAACAAGTTTACTGTTACGGAATCGGCAATACGTGCCTACAAGGGCGCAGTTTATGTAATCACAGGTGTTAAATAGTTAGCTTATGACAAAGGTTTTAGCAGAAGTAACTGGCTCTATCTCCTTCTCTCAGAAAGGAGACAAAGGGCAAAAAGGTGCTCTTATGCGTGAACATGACGGTTTTGAATCGGGCAGCTATAAGTATCTTTCGGGTGCAGGAGAAGAAGCATACGTTGATGTTGTGTGTGTTAAAGGCAAGTGGTATCAATGTACTAAAACGTATGATGACGCAACTTCTTCGCCTAGTTTGACCGATGGGCATTGGACAGAGATGAGCCAATATAAATCAATAGCAACTCATCTTCTTCTTGCCGAGAACGCTACCATCAATATGCTCGGAACCAATCAGATTAATCTGTTCAGTCCGACTACTGATGGTAAGATGTTTGGCTCATTTAGGGTTGTTAGTGATGATAATGATTACGCTCTGTGGCTTGGCGCACCGAATGGGGCTGATGCTCCATTCAGCGTAAAGAAAGATGGTTCGTTATATGCGTCTAATGGTATATTCGCAGGAGAACTAAAGGGTGTGGTAGGCTCTTTTCATAAATTGACTGCGGTTAGTTCTGATGGAAAGAAAAGCGCTGGTTCAATATATTTTGATAGTTCTGGCTATATAACATTTGATGCAGATATTTATAGTCAAGGTACGAATCCAGAAAGGACTAGAGGTTGGCGTTTCTATGCTAGTACTATATGGGGTCGAGGTGCTTTTGGTCATAGTAATAGTACATTGGCAGTAATAAATGGGGCTAGTATGCGCATCTATCCAGACGGATACAATTTTGCATATACTGTTGTGAGACTAGAGAGTACTACGTATGACAATAAAACCGTATACAAAATTCCATTGTATAGTCCTGATGATAAATCGGCCGGATGTCCTATTGATGTAGTAGTATTCAATTCTTCTAGAGCAAATGCTATACATTATTACGAGTTTGTACCTGGAGGAACAGGTAAGCGTTGGATGGCAATAAATGCTAATGATATTAATAACGGAATATATTTCTGTGATGTCGGTGGATGGCATCAACTTAATGGTGGACAAACAATAAATCTTGTATATATAAACCCAGAATTACTTAATCCTAGTCAGAAGGGTAAGACCTATTTCGGTCGTGGTATCTTCTGGAGCGGAGAACATGATTTGGATTGGTCAAATAGATAATCATAAAAGCAAAAATTAATATGAAAGTTAAGTTAGAACATCTCGAAGTATTTATGACACTCGACAAGAATCGGTGTCAGGTAGTTAACGCACGCAAGCAGATTGCAAACATCATCTACTCGCAGGGAGCAGGATTGGGGCTGGCAGGACAGGCTCTTGCCGTGAAAATGTGGAACGGCAACGATGACACAGAGTACACAGATGATGAAGTGAGAATCATCAAGGAACTCGTTGAGCGAACTACCGCTCCCTGCTTCATTGACGCAGTGAATGCCGCTATCAGCAACGCAGTATCAGCAGACGAGAAAAATAAGTAATAACAATTTAAATACATAATATTATGGCTATAAAGACAAGAAAAATCAGCGATTGGCTGTCTGCTAACGGGCAGGCGGTCACAAATGCAAGTAAAGCAACGATGGAGAATGCCATCAGAGCAGATATAGGTCAGTTGTACGATGGTGTATTCATTATGCACCATCGCAAGAGAGACGGTTCTCCTCTTGCCGTAAGAGTGAACTCTTGGGCATTTTATCAGAGTAGTGGAGAAGTTGCAGAAGGCGTTCTCCTTGTTGAAGGTGGAAAACATCTCGTGGTTGCTCCAACTGAAGGAGCGGATAAAAAGTGGAGTTCTAAGCCAGTATCATCATCAGATACGTCTGGTTCAGTACAGATTAGCGGAGTTACTACGACTGGTGATAGAATAACCGCATTGAATGATTTTGCTGGTCGGGCAAATACAACCGCTATAATTAACGGAAGTACATCGAGCAACGTTACAAATACTGAGGATTATGCTGCTGGATTCTGTAACAAGTATGCACGTGTAAATGCCAATGGCATTGGTTTGACAGCAGGAAGATGGTGGTTGCCATCGTTTGCTGAACTGGCGATGATTTGGGCAAACTTTGATAAGATCAACTATGCTTTATCACATATCAGTGGTGCTACACAGCTGCAATCAACATGGTATTGGTCTAGCACCCAGAACTCGGCGCTCAAAGCTTGGCTCATGTTTCTGAACGATGGCGCCGTGTTCAACGCCGATAAGTCTAGTCAGGGCAGGGTTCGTCCAGTTTCAGCATTTTTAAATTAGTTAGTAATTAGTTCTTTTTCTCTCCCACGCCCTTAACGGCGTGGGGAAGCAAGTTATCATCAAGAAAGGTATTCGGTGTAATGACAGCAAAGATTGCAAGCAAGACAAGAGTTTTCAGAGATATGAAGATAGTAAAGAACAGATTCATTCCCCCTAGAGGTTTCAGTTACGTGAACCTCTTCGGGGTTCTCTTCACACGAAGATACAGACCGATTAGTGACGTAACATTCAATCATGAACAGATACATACCGAGCAGATGAAAGAAATGCTATATGTATTCTTTTATCTATGGTATATAATGGAATGGCTTGTAAGGCTTATCATCCTCAGAGACAGCCATCAGGCTTATCGTGCCATTTCCTTTGAGAGGGAGGCTTATAATAATCAAACCAACCTCACGTACCTTGGAGGCAGGAAGCGTTATAGATGGCTTACTTATATATTCTAAAAGATAAGGCGGTTTACCACATGTAGCCGCCTTTCTTTTTGCTAGCAAAAACTTACAGATTGTTACATTTTGCAAACATTAACACAAAAATATTCTCATTTTTGTTTATTTTGTGCAGAAAAGGGTATCTTTGCACCATCATTTATTTTAAATCAACGAATTATGAACAATTAACTATAGACAAAAGGAGGTATTTCAATGACAGAAGAACAAAAAGACGAAGTCCATCGGTTAGTTCAATCAGTCGGTGTTGTACAGTTGTCAAGAGTAATGTTTAAGGACATGGACGTTAGCGAAATTATAAACGTCATTATCCTTGCAGGTAGAGGCTACAGCATAAAGCTACTCACTTGGTTTAAGTATTATTGTGAAGTGATGCCTCTGTTAATCATGCTTTTTCATATTGCATGCATGGTAACATTTGCGTCTCATGAAAAAGAAATGTGCGTATGGTTTAAGGAGAATTGGGTATCGGCAGCATTTATCTATTTTTCCGTTTACATCCATCCGCTTGTACTTATAATTGCGAGCAGATTCTTTTGGCTCTGCTACAGATGGCGTATTCCGATGATAATCTACCTATTTGGGATAAATGCTATTCATATCGTATACTGGAATGTTTTTACCACCAAAGAAATGGTGGAAGCTAATGTTGTAATACTTGTAATGACCATTATATTTTATGTATATGGTTTTGCCGATAAGTATTTCTCAGGCAAGGGCTGTCAAAGTTTAATCTCTAGATTATAATGATATGGGAAAGTTATTTGGTTATCACACCTTGGGAGTGTTATTAAAATCGTTATCGGATTCTTGTTTTCGAGCAGACGAGCAAGAGAAGAGAGGGGAGAAGGTAACTGCTTGCGGAATGAGTAGCGATGAGATAGAAGACCTTTGTGAGAACTATCTGCCGTATGCTCTCAACCCAATGTTGAGCACCGAGGAAGTTAAGGAGAAGTTGCACGTTTCTGATGCTACGTTGAACAGGATGGTCGCTAGAGGCGATATTCCGAACGGCGAGTGCAAGAAGCGAGGGCACACCCGATATTGGAAGAAGTGGGATATACTGCACTTCATTAAGAGCAAGAGAGGTAAGTGATTGCCTCTCTTTTTTTTGTTATTTATGATATTACCTCCTATCACCTTAAATCACTGATAATCAACCACTAAAAGAAAGTGTGATAGAGTTATATTTGCTCTCCCCTATTCTTTGTACCTTTGCATCCGTAACGTTACAATAGTGTTAGTTAATATTAAGGATTTCAAAAGATTGTATTATGGAAATGACAGATGCAAAGGTCGTAGAGAAGAAAATCTACGAAGAGGGGAAGAAGCATGATGATTATGCTTCTAAGACAACAGGTAATGCTGGCTTGACACTGGGTAAACAAAAATAATGCTCAGTATAAACTCTCTTAATTGCTGGGAACTCCTTGAAAAACAGGACAATCAGCAGCCAAGATTGTGCGTTCTTTGAAATATTTTTTGTAACTTTGCAGTATGGTAAAAGGTATAATTTATAGGTACGAATCCCCATCGGGAAAGTCCTATGTAGGTCAGACAACAGATGAGAAACATAGAAGAAGATGTTTTTTCAATAACTGTTGCTACAGCGGAACTCGCTTTGATAATGCTATACGCAAATATGGAGTACATAATTTTAAGTACGAAGTGCTTTTCTCGGATGATTTTGATTCTAAAGAGGATGCTATTCCCGTTCTTAATGAAAAAGAATCGTATTTCATAAAGAAGTATGATTCTTACAGAAATGGGTATAATATGACTTTAGGAGGAGAAGGTGTTAGGGGTCATACATTAGAAGGAAAATCTAAAGAAAATATGATAAATCACCTCAAAGATTACTATAAAAGTCATAGCAATCCTTTTAAAGGAAAAAAGCATTCAGAAGACATGAGGGCTTACCTTAGTGAGTTAGCCAAGAATAGAACTGGAGAGAGAGCACCTATGTATGGTAAACATCTATCCGATAAGCAAAAAGCTATACTGAGTAAGTGTGCCAAAGAAAGAAAAGGAAGCAAAAATCCTTTTTTCAACAAAAAGCATACGAATAAAGCTAAAAATGCTATATCTACAGCAAATAGTAAGCCTGTTTTGCAGATAGATGCGGCAAGTGGAGAAGTTTTGAAAAGGTTTAATTCCGCTTTAGAAGCTGGAGAAAGTCTAGGTAATTCAAAATTAAACTCCGAAATTGTAAAGGTATGTAGAGGTTATGTATCTCCATCTGGTAGGCATTACATTACATGCAAAGGTTACAAATGGAAATATGCACAATAAGGTTCAACGACTATCCCGAAAGGGAGTACACTCAAGCGAGTGGAAATGGAGAGTATCTCGTGAGAGATAAAGATATAGTCTTATCTGTATGGTAACATACAGCAGTTCATTAGAGAACGGGTAAGGTGGTTGCGTACCTTATCGAAAGTTAGTGATTATTGGCACAGCACTCGGTGCTGGTGCTTGGTTGCTTGGCGGTAACAACCGCAGCGTGTTTGGCTCACTCGGTGGCAGCAATATGCCTGAGAACGTGAACATCAACGCCTATGGAGCTAACGCAAGTTCCAATCAGCCAACCGCCTTGCAGGTAATGGAGAAGGAATGCGATGATGAGGTGAAGTTGCTTACCTACATGTTCGGCATGAAGCTCGACACAGCTAACAAGTTCTACGCTATGCGCGAGACAGACATCGCTGAGAAGTTCTCTATGTACAAGGGTGCAACAGATGCTATTAACGCCGAGAACCGCCGTGCAATGGAGGCTGAGTTCGGTTTGTACAAGTCTCAGATTGATGCGGACTTCGGTCTGTACAAGAATCAGAGAGACCAGTACGATGCGTTGCAAGCTAAGTATTGTGACCTCGACAAGAAGGTAGCTATCATGGAAGCCCTCACTCCTTACAAGGAGAAGCTTATGATGGCTTACGTCAAGGAGAACACTTGCAACTGCTTGCGAGGGCAGTTGATGCTCCCGAACACTCCAGTACTCCAGGGATATGGTAGTTACAGCGGCTGCAACTGCACCGCTGCTTCCACTCCCACTACAGGAGCGTAACAGAGCAAGAAAGTCTGTAAGAAGGACTAAGAAAAAATGAGTTGGTGAGGGGTGTTTGCCCTCGTTGGTGGATGCCCTCTCACCTCTCTATAATATCACCAACTAAAAAAGAATTTTTATGATGAATTTTGGAAACAGCCCTTTGCTTGATATGGGCACAAGTCAGCAGCAGCCGCAGATGATGGATGCCGAGCTACAGAAGATGTATGAGGCAATACAGCAGAAGCGAGCATCTATCAATATGCAAGCGCAGCAATCTTCAACCCCACTCTGGGATGAGATTGACAAGATTGAGGACAATCTGACAGGCGCACAACGTCAGTACTTGATGCAGAATCAAGAATATGTCAATAGCTTGCAATATGTGTCTAAGCTGGTTCAAGATGAGGAATTGCGTATCATACGCCCTCGTATCGAAAGCACTCAGCAAGGACAGGAGGCATTGAAGAAGCACTTATCTTTGATGCAAAGACTTAGAAAAGAAGTAGCGCAAGCAGAAGAGCAGAAAACTGCTATGCTCAACGATTATATGACTAATCATAGCGATAAGACTTGGCAAGAATACCTTGTATGGTACAACAAAACAAAGAAAGGAGAAACTAAGAAATGAACGTAACAGAACTTAAAGAGAAACTGCTTACATCATTGGATTTGTGGGCAGACGCAAGAATTAGCGATATGGTGAAGGAGAACCCTGCATTGGCTATTCCTTCCGTGTATATGAAGCGAGCATCACACAATATCATCGCCAAGCACAAGGATAGTTGGGGCAAAAGCATTGACAACGCTACCCTATTCATTGCCGATGAAGACGGCAACATAGATGCTGATACCATATTCTCAGACCTCATGCAGATGCTAGAGAATATAAGCAACTATGAGTTTGACCTTGGTTTTATCAAAGGTCGCATTGATGGCGGTGCTCTGATTATTGATTTGCCCGACAACATCATAACGACTATCCTCTTTGGCAGTAAGAAGAGTATCAGCTTTACAAAAACTGACTTTGAGGAGTTGAAAAGTCTGATAACAGCAGAATAATCACATATATAAATACAAGACAATATGGAAGCAAAAGAGATTATGAGTAAGTTTGATGAGCTGTATGGAATGATGGCTTCATCAACCAACGTGAAGTATATGCACGTATTCGGCAACACAATGCGTTGCATGATGAAGGATATGGCATCCAAGCACCCAGAGCTTGCGCAAGAGTATCTTGATAAGCTTTGCGCTATCAAGTGGAAGAACTATCTCACTAAGAAGGAGGCTTCAGAGATTGTGAACGGAATGAATCCACCTGCAACTTGGGATATGCAGACATGGCTCAATGCTATGACTGGTCTCGGACTTGCAACAGAGGAGAAGCCTTACTACAACGATTATGCTTTGTATGTTGCCATGAATCAGGTTGTAAGCGACCATGGATGCACCATCGCCAAGATACTCGGCAAGGAAGATGTTAAGGAGATTGATACAGAACATTTGGTGAAGTATGCACACAGCCTTGCACTCGACTTGTTGAAAGACAAGGATGGCGTGTATAATATCAGAGAGTATTTTCTGAAGTAACATTAAAAACATACGGTTATGAAAAAGGTATTTGAAAACATATTGGCAAGCAACGATATACAGACTATTAAGAATTGTGTTGCAACAATGGCTGATTGTTGCGAAGTTGGAATGAATGACGGTGTAATGCTTGATATGATGAAGCAAGTTCAATGTGAGATTGGTGAGTGCCATTTTGATGAAGAAATGGCAGATATACATCTTTGTCTCATTAACCAGCTACACACAAAGGATGTTGCTAAAGATTATTGGCATGAAGTCAATAATGACAACATCACCATCAATGATTGGTGCGTCCTTTGGGGCGAAATGGTTAAGCGAAATAATGAGAAAATAAAGAAATGGTTTCCTAAAATCAATGCGCTCGATTACGAACGTAAGATTTTCGATGAGTGCATTTCTTTCTTGAATAACGGAGGATTGCCGTATCATGATTTAAAAGTATAAAGTTTTTCGTTATTCTGAATGAAGTTTCGGTTTTTTTTTGCTATCTTTGCAAACGGAGACCGAAACTTTATATTTATGTATTATTCAGGATAACAGATTATGACAGATTTATTAGATTCTTCACAGATTCGGCAGATAGGTGTTACTATATTTTCAGCTATACTTGCCTTTGCAACGCCAACTGAAGGCTTCGTTTTGGCGTTGGTTATCGCCTTTGGCTTCAATATCTTCTGCGGTATGCGAGCTGACGGCGTGAGTGTTGTACGATGCAAGAACTTTTCTGCATCGAAGTTCAAGAATGCACTTTTAGAAATGCTCTTGTATATTGTTATTGTGTATGTCATGTATGGAATCATGGTAAGTTGCAACGACAATACAGAAGCATTATTTGTGATTAAAATGCTTACGTACATATTTTGCTATGTGTATATATGCAATTCGTTTAAAAATCTCATTAAGGCGTACCCTAAGAATGTTGCATTCAGAGTTATTTATTACATTCTGAGGTTTGAGTTTGCGAAGGCATTGCCGAGTTATTGGAAACCGATATTGGAGAGATTGAATCAAGAATTTGATAAAAAAGAGGAGGAAAACAAAAATGGAAGTACTAATTGATAGGGCTTGGAAAAAGGATGGCTATACTATTAGTCGTCTGTACGTGAATGGCAAATTGTTCGGATGCAATACTCTTGAAGATACAGACAGAGGATTGAATCAAGAAATGGATTTGAACGAAATCAAGAATAAAAAGGTATATGGGCAGACTGCAATACCAAGCGGCAGTTATGAATGCGTATATACCTACTCCAACAGATTCAAGAAGATGTTGCCGTTATTACTGAACGTCAAAGGATTTGAAGGAATACGCATACATAGCGGTAACTCTGCAAAAGACACAGAGGGGTGTATTCTTATCGGTAAAAACGATAAGAAAGGATGGGTTAGCGATTCTCGCTTCTGGACAAGCAAGCTCATTCAGACTATGAAGACAGCTTGGGATAAAAAGGAAAAAGTAACGATAGTAATTCAGTAGCTTATGAAACTGATTGATAAGATAACAAGGGTTGTAATTGCCATTGCAGTAGCAATGCTGATTCTATCAATGTTCTGTAGATGTACTACTACAAAGTACGTTCCTATTACAGAATACAGAGATAGGGTCGTAGTAAAGACGGATTCTTTGTTGAAGACTGATTCCGTCTATGTGCATGATAGTGTATCTGTTTATATTAGAGGTGATACAGTCTTCAAGGACAAGTACCATCTTCAATATAAAGACAGATATATTGTAAGAAACAAATCAGATACCTTGATTGTACGAGATTCGATTCCATATAAAGTTGAGGTTGGCAAGCAACTATCAAAGACTGACAGAGCTTTCTTGAATATAGGTAAGATAGCATCAGTTTGTCTTTTTATAGGCATTCTCGCATTTTTAGGTTGGATATACTGGAAGTTAAAGTTGCATAAACGTTCTTAGTTTTTCTAATGTTTTTATTTGGTTATTGATTTATAAACAAAAAAGGGGTGACCGCACGCGATGTGTAGCCACCCCTAAACATATAGATAATGCACAGAAGTTATTCGTCAGCCAGAATAAAAGAGATTCCATACTTTTCTGTATAGTAATTCTCGTTTTTCACACGTCTTGTTTGCGAATCGTAATATAATACAGTTTTGTCAACAGTTTCATAGAAATAGCCATACTTTTGCATAAGATGATACATCGCATTTTGTATGCGCTTTGGAGTGATACGAACTTTATATTTTGTATTTTGTTCTAGACCGCTTCTTACACGCCACGATTCCATCTTTCTTGTATGAGTAATCTTCTTACTCAGTTTAGAATAATCGTATGATTTTCTACCAGAAGACCTCCGTTGTCTTACGTATTCATCAATTCTTTTCTGTGTTTCTTCGGTATGCCTAAGATGATTCTTTGCAGCACACCGAATTATAGTAGTCTTGGCAAATCCTGTAATTTCTGCTATTTCCCTTGAAGACATCGTTGGATATAACTCAATTACTTTCTCTGTAAGACCTTTTATCTTAGAGTACCATACCATAAACTAACGGTTATCACCGCTACCATGCAACTTTCCTCTTAATTGGCGAGAGTGAAGTTTGTCATAGTTCATTTTTCCTATATCACTAAGTTTGAATCCAATATCGTGAGAAAGGGTTGCGCAATACCATAGTACATCACCAATCTCTTTGGCAATTTCCAACTTCTTTTCATCTGTAAAAACAGAATTGTTATCACGCAACACTTTCTTAACCTTATCGGAAACTTCACCAGCTTCACCTGTCAATCCCAATGTAGGATAAATGATAGGGTTAGGATAAATAGCAGTCTCTAGAGCTAATTGCTGATACTCATCTAATGTTAAATTCTTATTTTCCATTTTAATATTTAAAGTTTAAAATTCATGTTTCTTGCAAACCTTATCACAAGATGTTTCGCAATCTTTTTTGTAGCACCATCCATTGCCTAAGAAGTCTTCGCATCCCATCCAAAGACAGTTACCACAACATTTTTCTTCTTTTTCCATATTACTGATGTTTTATCACTTCCAAATACTTCAACTTTGCGAATCGGTATGAGTGATATATGTCACAAAGATTTTTCACTTTTGAAGTGAAGCACAGAATGCAGCCTGTATAATCATCAAATCCTAAGATGATATACTTATCTTCAATATACCCTGCAACGTATGCACCAATATCTTTACCTTTATAAAGAACAGGCTGTCCATGATGCGCATTAAAAAATTCTTTATTTGTCATTATTACGTTTTTCTACCAAGAAACCAATTCCTGCATGAATATTGCCTAGCTTATAAAAAGACTGCCCCAAAGTCATAATATAATTGCTGAAGGCATTCTCTTCTATATCAAGCTCAAAATCTTCATCCGTATCTGGTTCGCCATGTCTTACATATCCCTTATTTGGAGTATAGAGTAATTTATGATATGAACCTTTCTCGCAGATATAAAGACCGCAATCATAACAATCTGTGCTCCAAAACTCAGGCTTTTTAACGAAACAGAGCATCACATCGCCATCATAGATAGGAATACGAGACTGATTTTTATCTCTTTTTTCGCCTACAAAGTTTCTACTATCAATGCTATCTGATTGACGAATAACAGACACAACAGAATAACCACTACTAATAAGTTCAGCAATAGCAACATACGTCCCTTCTTCTTTGAGGTCAAACTCCTGTTGGATTCTTTTACATTCCTTCTCGAAGATTACAAGGATTCTAGTTAAATCATCGCCAAAATTCGCCATATCTAAAATTAAGCTATTCTTCGTATAAAGGCTATATGCCTCATTTGCCATAGCCAATACACGTTCAATATAATCTTTTGGCTTATTACTAACTCGCCAATACTCACCACTCTTCATTTTCTGTAAGTAGGAGTACATATCCATAGCATCACGTTCATCTATCCCATGCTTCATACAAACTATCTTATACTTATCGGGATAAACACAAGATACTAATCCCGTAAACTCATCCATGACTTGCATGGCATTCAAAAAATCCTTTGCTTTCATATACTATCATTATTTTAGTTCATCAAAATCAAGCCACTCTATCTTATCGTAGCACTCGTACAGAACTTCTATACGCTGCGTTCCGTCTCCTCTAGTGACAATCCATACATCATCACTCATTGCTCCATAGTGAAGAGCCGTAGGATTTACGCCACCTCCACTATATCGGAACATCACCCACTTTCTTAATGGAGGCTTATCTTCCTTTAGATCGTGCCATAATGATGCAGCATTCACGTAAGGAACGTTTTCTGTGTTACAATCAGTAACACCAATCTTTTCTGTACTGAACGTTACCCCGTTCAGTTCATTGTAATCTACCTCATCTTCATTGCTACAGATATTGAGATAAATCTTCTTAGGTAAATTCTTTATTTTCATATCCCTTAAACTTAATTTATGAATATTTACCAATTCCAAATGTCAGCGTATCTTTCATCTGGTGGTGTTTTAATCTTTGGAAATATAGGAGTATTGCTGATAACACGATGGTCGCAACTTCCTGTACTTCCACTAGTAAGTGGCTCTCCGTTACAGACTAATCTATATTTACATTCATCACATTGTATGTAATTCATATCACTTGAATTTAATGATAAAAAACTCGGTATCAAGCCACTCATCGGAACACCAACCTTTCTTTGGCTTACCGATGGTGATGCTCTCTATCTCCTTCTCAATTCGTGGGCTATCCTTTCGGTAGCCGTTGATGAAGAGAACGTGGGTGAATGGGACGAACCTAGCGGTTTTCTTTTCAAGCAACTCTTTGAGTTTGGAATTACTTATAAGCATATCAAATTCTGGGTGTATTGTAACCTTGCGATATTTGTCAGAGCCTTCGTATTTTGCTTCGACTAACCGGTTTATCCAATACGCCTTAATTTCACGATACTCCTCGTTTTTTTCGCCAGCAACAATCATGCGATACCATTGCTTGTTAATGGTGAGGGTCAATATTTTCTTTTTCATCCTTACACCTCCTCCCAGTCTGTTGCGAGAATAGTCTCAGGAAGTAACCATAAAACTGGTGCAGCTCTTCCTACGCTATTATACATTAATGCCTCTGAACCAAGATAGTTCTTATCAATGTATGCGTATGTGCCGTACGCAAAAATCTTACGTCTCACTTTCTTCCCCTCCTTCATTCTTCTCAGAGCCTCCGAGAAGTCAAATGTTTCCTTCTTCATAGCTACTTGTTTTTATAAATTTCACATGTCCCCTCATAAATTGTGCTATTTGTATAGATGTCTTTATATTGCGAAATGTGAACCAATCCATTTGCCTTCATTCCCTTAAGAATTTCATCATACACACTTTCTATTGCTCTTCTCTTCAATTGCTCCATGCCAAATTTGTCACGGCAATAGTATTGCATTTCAAAATTTGACATTGTAACTCTTGAATGAAGCTTAACGACTTGTGGCTTTATGTATCTAACCTCTATCTTTGGCTTGTTGCCTAGTTTGTCAGCTAGCCATTGTTTCCATTTCGGTTTTACATCTTCTCCATCCAAGCAAATAAGCAGGATGTAGATAAAACTCATACAAAGATATAAAATTCCTATATTCATACGCTACTTCTCCTTATCGAATTTGTTGCCAACAACTTTTGCATAAGTTATTACATCATTACCCAAACTACCTACACATTCGTGAAGAGGAATACCTATATAGAGACCTTCCTTTCGCGCCAAGAATGTGCCTTCATTAAAAGTAACAACATACTTAATATTGTCATCATCAACATCCTGTAGAATATCTCCTTCCCAAACTTCTCTTCCTTTGCAGTCTTTCAGTCCTGTGAACATACAGATAGTATCTGGGTCGACTTCAGCACATCCCGAATGGAATGGTTTATGATCAATAGGTACTATCCATATAGTATTTTCAAAATGAGAGATTTCACCCTCTATCCATTCTCCATTGTCAAGACGTTTAGCCTTGAACTTGATGTTTTCTATTTTCATACGCTATAATTCTTCTTTTTCAAATTCACTCTTTGGAACACGATAACAAACTTCTGCACCATAAGAACGTTTTACGCCTTTTAAGGGCATTAACCTTTCTAGAATATTATGTACCTTAGTGCCTTTTCTAACACTAATAGATATATAATCATATCCATAATTTGCTAGTAATGGCGAGTTGTTTGCCATATACACCTTGCCATTTTTACCAAGATTACTATGATTTCTTGCAGGCTGGTAGTACAACCCGCTAGCCTTATGCTTGATTCTGTAAGGTTTTGCCATAACTACTTACTTTTAAGTTCTTCAATTCTTTTATCACAATTCTTTATCATTCGTCTGAAGAAATTTTTTCTCTTCTCCATGACGAAGATTCGGTCGTACTTACCAACATAATAATCTCCTGACAAGAGGTCATCAATGTGTATTCGTACAACGTCTTGCGACCAGTTATCTATAAATAGATAATAGGTTTCACGATTAGGGTGTACCATAAGGTACTCGTAGAAGTGGAAATTATCATTTTTAATAAATGTCACTCCGCAACCTTTTGTTAACTGACTTATGTCTTTTAATACTTCCATACCTATTTCTCCTTTGCTTTAACATTATACACTCCATCAATGACCTCTACTTCATAACAATCGGGACAATAGTGTTTGCCATCTATCATTTCCCAATCAGAGTAGTCACCAATATCGACTTCTTTGTTACTGAATAGTGCAGAGCAAGTATCTGTACCGCCAAATACTTCTCCGCATCTATCGCAAACAATCTGATACATTGTAATCGGTCTATACATAACTATTCTTCGTTACATAAAGTTTCTACTACCTTTGTTCTTGTGGTTTTTGTTGCAGGGTCATATTCGTCATGAAAAGCCTTTGCCACACCTTTTTTATTGGTAAAATAAACCACTCTGCCACCATCATAGAAACGATATACGGTTATACCATCCACAACAAATAGCTTCTCTACCTTAATTTCATTAATAGAGTCTGATGTTGGAATATTAATTCCTTTGTTCTCTTTGCAAGAAACGAGCAGGAATATAACCGCTACAAATAATATAATCTTCTTCATACGCTAATCCTTTTCCAATATTTACAAATTAAATAACTGATAACTCCACCCATAAAAGCTATATATAGAATGAATAGAGTAAGTATAATATAAAATGTTGCCATAATTATTCTTCTTTAAGTTCTACTGGCTCATCTTTCCAAGACAATTCTTTTCCGATGAGCTTCTTAATGCTTCCTTTAGGAAGGTAACAGCAACCGGTATTTGCGTACCTCTGCCCATATAAATATACGACAGAGCAAATCCATAATGTATTACTTTCATTTCTGCAAGGTTTTTCTGCAAAAATATGTTCACAGCCACCTTTATCTACTGCTAACCATGACATAACTAATACTATATTTTTTTAATTAATAAATTACTTTCCTTATTAAATGGCTTATAACCATTATTCAGATACCATTCGAAAACAAAACTCTCAGATTCATCTTTATTAAATTCCAACCCGATTATTTTCACTCCATTTAACTTAGCTTGTTGTTCAGCAAGTTGTGACAGACGTTTTGCAACGCCACATTTTCTATGAGTATCATCAACAAAGAGTGCATATATTAAAGCATCAGCTTTGCCGAAAATATCACTAACATATAATGGAATGGATATTTGAACAGAACCAAGATTTTCTTCATCAGTTATTAAAATTCTGATTTCGTCCTTCCATGTCTGTTTTTGTATCATAATCAATCCCCAACTCTATGTTATTTTCTGCTGCGTAGCCATCTTGTGCTTCCTTATGATAACTCTTCTCGCAAACCCATCCTTTTCGAAGATTATATTCGGAAATGACGTGCTTACGACAATACTCACAGATAGCAATGCCGAATTGATTTTGTAATTCTTCTCTTATCATAATCAATCTAACTCTTTAAGTGCCAGGACTAACTCATTTTGAATATGAATTGCCGTACCTTCACTCAATTTTATTCTTTTTGAGCCAATCATCTTGGAAACATTATTAATGTGAACTATTGCTTTTTCTTTACTCATTGCTAGTCCTCCTTAATCAAATAAACCTAAATGGGCAGCTTCATTCCACCCATACTTACCTTTACGCATTTCATCATGGAAGTTTACTCCACGCTTAATGCGCCACTTGCTTATCTTTCTTTTCTTCGTATTGCATTTAACTTTGCTCATTGCTTATCCTCCTTTGTTTTTTTAAGATAAAATTCTCTCCAATCTTCAAAAGTCCAATCTCTTGTATTATGAGTAAGATTGAAAACTTCCGTATCTTTCTCTAACTGAAATAACAGCCAAGCGTAATCTTCATATCGCTGTCTTAGCAATCTTTTGCGACACAATCTTACATGCTTATATAACTTATAATCAGCGGTTGCAGCATCAAAGATTATTTTACCTACTATTGCTAACAGATAAGCAGATATAACACCTAATGCAATCCAACCTAATATTGTAATTACTAATTCCATATTCTCTTCTTTTTACCCTCTCCCTGTTGCCAAGGAGAGGGCTGTTAGTTACTCTGTTACTTCAATGTACTTAACGGGATTGTTCGGGTCTGCACAACATGCGTGCTGAATACACTCAAACTTACCATCATACACACATCCCTCACACATCAAAGTAGGGTCTGGAACTGCTTTAATCATATTACTATCTAATTTATATCCCATAAGGGATGGTTAGCTACTTAATCTATTTTTATTTCATTCTCTGCGATAATAATTTTATTATCCATTATCGCAAATACATTTGCATCTACAGCCTTATGATGGTCTGTGTCATTATATGCCATTGGACCAGTTTTCTTTATGACACAAACATCTAAATCTCCATAGGCTTCTAAAGCCTTTAGTAAAACACTAGCTTTCATAATTCTATCTATTTATGCCCGAAGGCGGTTAAACATTAAGTTGCGCTCTTATCAGCTTTACTCTTAAAGTTTCTTTTATCTCTTTGGCTTTACTCCAAGGTGTACATGTTCTACTATAAACGTTATAGCCACGTTCATCAATACAATGTAAGCCTGTTATGAGTAATTCTAACTCTTCGTCAGATAATGTAATATGCTTTTCCATACCTACACCTCCATTTCTGAGTTAAGTCCTAACCCGAAGAGAAGGTGCTGGAGTTGATGAACATACTTAATGTATGCAATTTGTGTACATACATTGTTGTCAGTAAACGGATATACATCAAACTCATCACCGATACCTTTTTCTATGTAGATAGGGAAATACCCATATTCTTCAATATCGGGTTTTGTATATACCAAATGCCTATCTCTTACACCTATGCTCATCGCTTCTTTCTTCCACCCATTCTTCTCTAGAATCTCAGTATTGAGAGGAATCGGAGATACCTCATCATTATAAGTTTGAATCCAATCGTCTTTAGAAGAACCTTGAAACCCTTTACCAATAAATACGACAAGACTATAGCAACCTTTTCTTCTTAAAAAAGTATTTGTTACGAAACCTATTTTTCCAGTAGCTTTTCCATATTCAATTTTTACTATATCTCCTGGAATATATTCTAATTTATTCATACGCTCTAATCTTTGCTATTAATGAAATCCTCATACTCACCTATCGTGATTTCCACGAAGTCTGGATTTTGCTTCTCAGCTCTAATACTATCATCAAAGTAAACGAAAATGCGGTCTTTGTGACGTAAAAGCTGGGTGATGGAGAATCGGCTGACGTGCGGAACTTCGATATTCAGTTCCTTCAATATCTTGAAATGATGAGTAAAGGATTTATATGATGTAAGTACTGCTGCTATTGCCTTACCTTGCTTACTACGCTTGTTAGGCGCAATAGCTATATAGTAACCGTCCTCCAATTTTACACCGTCTACCTTCTTCCACACCTTCTTATCTAACGTATCGTAACGCTCAGAAAGAACCCATATAGCGGTAATCTCGTACTCTCTTGTGAGAGTTCTGTTAGGCTGATAGCCCTGATATTTTTCAAATTTGAAACCTACGGCTTCTTCTACTCGTTTCATGTATGATTGATGCTCTTCAAATTCAGCATCGAGAATACTCTTAATGTATTCGTAAGCCTTACTTCCCTGTTTTGCTTCGTACAACATACGCTTTACTTTTTACGATGATTAAACTTCTTTATAGCATCCTTCTTAGAAGCTGCCATTATCTTAACACCCTTTATTGTGAACTCGTGTTGTGCCTTCGGCTGACACTTCTGTCTATCGGAAGGAACGCTACCATAGTCATATTTCAGTCTATATTGTTCCATACCAAAAGGATTACCATGACAGCTGACGGCAGATAAATATGCCATCTGCATTCTAACCAAATTCATTAATTTTCTACTCATACGCTTTACTCCTTAACTTCTTTAAAGATTACATTTTTATGGTCTGAGCGTTCTTTACTTGCGCATGGATATTTTCTCCAAACTTCACAAGCACCCTTACTTTCAAAGAAACAACCCGCACAAGTTACAGTCTCAGTTACAACGATACCCAAGACAACTCTTTCGCCAACTTTAAGCTCTTTCATACGCCTAGTCTTTTATATATTCATTTACTTCACACAGAACCTTTTCTAGCAGGTTCTTTAGAATCTTCAATTCATCATTCGAATATGTAGCTATAGGATAACCATCAAGGGTAGTATCGCCAAAGTAGCTACGACTTATATTTAATGAGTGTTTATTCTTTTTCATTTTTCTTTGCCTTTTACAATATTGTACACTTGTTTTAACTCATCTGTTGATAAGCGTTTGAAATCAAAAGAACTGATAGCGTAGACGAGAGTATTACGAAGATTCTCTTCTTTAACATCTGATATTTCCTTTTCTGTTGGAACAGATACTCTTCTCTTATTCCACATATCGCTACCGCATTGCCAACCCGAATTTCTTCTAAATCTAGCGTTATCAACAACAATTTGAGTCTTTGTCACTTTATCAACCTTGGCGATACATCTATAATACCTACTTGTAACTAGAACATTATCACCAACAACCAAATCTTTAAGCTCTTTCATTACTCACCTCCTTTCGTAATTAAGTCAAACAACTCATCTACGAATATCCAATCAGACAATTGGAACATATAGACTTGCTCTTCCCACATTTCTTGATATGTATTGCAAGTAGTCTTATCGAGCATAGCGTTCATGTTGTAGAGCTTTCTATTACAGAATATTCTTGAGAACGCAAGAACCTCTCCGTTGTCGTTACGTGGAACTTCGCTAGCAGGGTGAAACAATCCCTTTAAAGCTCGATTATATCCACGTCTAAAACCATACTCGAAGAAGCATCTATCATTATCCGATAATCTATCGTAGTATTCTTTATCGTCAAGTCGTGCAGCAACTTCTATATCCTTATCGTCTATCATAATCATCTTCCTTTCTTGCTATTTTTATCCAATACCTCTTTAATCTCGAAATATTGAGCCTTTACAAAATTTTTCATCTCTAACTTGGTTATTCTACCAATAACTGAAATAGCCCCATCCCTTACAGATACTGAGAAATAATCAGTATTGATAAAACTAATGTTAACATCTATGCTTTCATCATTCATAATCTACCCTTTCTTTTTCTAAGTTCCAACATCCTCCTAGTTCTGCGGTTTTCCTTACCACTAGGAGGGTTGCCACCAAGCTTTACTTCTGGGATTTCATAATTCATATAGATGGAAGCTTCTTCATTGAGCGCCTTAACTACTTCTTTAATCAAGACTTCTTTAAGTGATACACCAGTTGGTGTTACAATTATCTTTACATCGTCTCTAATCATATCTATCCCTCCACGTCTTTAGTTGTACCTAACAATGATTCGTTGCCTTCGTAAGGGATGCAGAACTCCCATCTACCATTAACACATACATAGTCAAGATATTCATCTGTCTTATCTGTATGGCTAAATATATTTGCACGCCATTCCTCTGTTTTTTGATGTCTAACCAACACATTATCGAATGGTTTCAGCTCATCAAACTTTGGCTTCAAATCCACAATCTGTTTCTTCTCTGCATTCCAAGTCTTGCCTTTCTTTGCGAGAGCATCAAAGAGTTGCTGCTTCTCAGAGCCAGTTGCTGGGCGGAGACTATAATGAACTCTTGTATAACCATATTCAGCTGTAGTAAATTTATCGTCAGCATTATAGAAAGCATAGTAAAAAGCTCTTTCGTCTCCATCTTTATATTCACTTCTTAAGATGAAAATACAATTTGCAAAATATCCATCTTTAATTCCTTTCATAAACACAATATCCCCATCCTTGAACTCTGGCTGAGTCTTCTCAATCTCCAAGGTTTCACGATTAAGTTTGCCACCTAATTTTTCCTCAATACATTTGATAAAAGATTTCGCCTCCTTTTCTGATACTAAAGTATGTAAATTGGTATCAAGAAAACCATCTTCTACCAAATTAATTGTCTTTGCATAGAAACTAGTATAGTTGTCATTTGCCCATCTATCGAAGAGTATCTTTAAACCTCTGCTATTTACCAACACATCACCCCTCTTCCAAGCAAACTTCTCCCAGTCACGCATTTCCTTTGAAGGCACTAATATAGGTTCTCCATATATGTTGTATTTCCCATCATTGTAAAACAACAATTCATCTCCATCTTTAGATGAAAGAGTAATACCAAGTTCATCTTTATCTTCTGCATATATATCTTCTATACTAAGTTCTCCAAAGGCATCAGCATAAAGCTTAGTACCCTTTGGCTTATTCTTTAGTATCTCCGCTATGTTAATATTTTCTTCCATATTACTTTACTCTTTTGAATTGAACAGCCTTTCCGTCTTTTCTAGTGCTTGCGCTACAGTCAAAATCTCCGCAAACATTCTCATAGATATTGTTACATATCTCATCGAAAAAACAACCATTACATTGTTCTTTCTCTGTCTTAACCACCTTCAAGACGATTTCTGACCCAATAGGTAAATCTTCCATAATTACACCTCCTCGTTGTATTTATAAACAAGCCCGACAACCAGCTTTACAAGCTCATTGTTCGTCATAACTCTAGTGTCTGTATTACCAAGTCTCAGCTCATCAATGATACGTTCTGCAACCTTCTTGATGTGTCCCATCTTTGACAGAGGGAAACGCTCAATGTCGGCAGCCTTGTCAAGGAGGAAACTCTCACGAAGGTAATCTGCACGAATAATGTTAACTGTTGAAGACTGTCGAGTAACTACCCATACACCCTCTTCTATAGAGTCGTACAAGAGCATATTCGTAGGTTCATACTTTCCGTTTATCTTTCGATAGAACGTCTTCGATATATCAAGGTCAGGAATCTTGTATTCCTGATAGCGACCTTTACTGTTCTTTGTGTAAAGTTTTGGAATCTTTTTCATTTTTCTTACGTTTTAAGTTAGCTATTCTTGTCTCTCTAAGATATTCCTCAGATTTCTTCAATCCGAGTTTCTTAGCTTGTTTAGCGACCGCGTAAACGCTTCTGCCAACTATTCTAGCAATATCTTTGTTAGAAGAGTCTGGGTAACCTGTTTTCAATGCTCTTAATTGAGCTTCATTCCAAGGAGTGCCAGTGTTATCTTGTGCGTCTTCTCCATCTACGATAATTCCGTTTATATCAAGATTAAGACCACTGAATATACAAGCATCTGCAAGTGCTTTTTCGGCACGTTTATAATCGAGCACCTTTTTACCGATGATTTCGAATCCGAGAGAGAGTTTGTCAGGGCACTCTGAAAACACTTTCTTATCTACAGATTCAGGATATATAGCTTCCACTGCATTACGCATACGAGAATGAACTCCCTTAATTGGAATAATAAAGTATTCTGCAATATTTGTTGCCCAAGAACCATTATATTCATCCATTGTCTTTTTAAATGCAGAAACAGAAGATTCAAGCATTCCGCTCAATATTCCAGACATAACAACCATTGTGTACATCTTATGTCTTTCAATATGATGCTTTGAAAATTGGTTATCTAACGAATAATAACATTTCCTTACATCATCCTGTAGATTGAACTTGATGATAAAGGTAAGCTTATCCCATATCTCAGACATGCCGTCAGCTTTCATTCGTTCTTTGAACAAGTCAATCAATTCATCGGAAAATTCCTTCGCCTCTGTCATTCTTCTCTTTACATCAAACTTAAATAGCTTTTCATCTTCCGATACCAGTTTGAATGTTTCATCTATGTTAGACTTGACAATTTTAGCAAAGCCGCCTACCATAGAATAGAAAAGCATGTAGAGTTTGCTTATCTGTTCTTTCGATGGAACTGCAAGAGGAACACCTGCGAGTACACACGAATTATTTGGAGTCCAATTTGCCTGCATACTATTTAAGAAAGACTTTAAACACACCACCTATTGCATTATCAACACTAATTCCTTCAGTAAGAAAATCACTTTTGAGAATATCATCAATAGAGTAACTCCAATCGCAACTACCTGTAAGACCACCCCAAGGTCGAAATGTCTTAAAACCAGATGATACATTATTGGCTGTATCGTAGTTATACACGCAATAGTTGTAACGTTTAGCAATTCTTTTGTCGTGATTAGATAATCCGTCCAATGGAATTATATTAACGTAATATTTTAGAGACAACGTAATTCTATCAGCGGTTGCATCAATGTAAAAGTCGCTACCACACTCGCCAAATTTATCATTGGTAACATGTACGTTTCCATACATATCTTCTATCGCATTCATCTTTTTTACCGCTAATCTTTTCATTAGGCTTTCTGTAATACCTCTTTGTTTTCTAGCCTCAACAAACGATTTGAGAAGTTCTTGTTGCAGCAGTCCGCATTCTGTAGTTGCTTGTGCAGACAAATTATTGATTACCATTCCGTCCATATTACTTTGATTTTAAGTTTCCGTATGCAGCATAGAAGCTATCAAGCTGCTGTGTTGCATGTACTAGCTTCTGATTATAGCTATCTCGCTCTGCTCTAGCCTTAGATATAAAGACGAAGCTAACGATGATTGATATTACTACCGTTATCACGATGAACAACCAAGGCAGCTTGTGTACCGCCTTATTGATTGCTCTTCCTATATTTCTCAGGATAACCCAAGAATAAACAACTATGAACACTACCGCCTGTTTGGTGGTAGCGTTCTCAATACGTTCTGTCTGCGTCATTTTTAAATATTTTTTTGTTAATGATTATATGTGACAATCATACATCGTTAGAAGAGTGTCAGAAGGAAGTGATGCAAGAAGTTGTTTCACTTCTTCTCTCCATGCATCTTTGTCTTTTTCGTCTGATACTACGGCAAACCAACCCATTTTTC
>ONZR01000024.1_pt1 | contig 84114 bp, 79 predicted proteins | sample 1671691 | NCBI WGS metagenome assembly ONZR01 (sample SAMN06348182, study PRJEB24527) | human gut metagenome | biome: human gut; feature: ankylosing spondylitis patient; material: feces | host: Homo sapiens | place: China | collected 2015-10 | reverse complement strand
ATGCCCGCTTGGTGGGCTGTGGATGCCCGTGTAACGGGCATGGTAGGATCAGCTAGTGGGCATAGAGGGAACTGTGGTTTAACGATTTTGGTTGACCACTTTTTATCTTATTTATAAGACGAGTTGACTCGGTTAATACTTATTTTATAAAACGAGTTGACTAGCTAAAACTTAGTCATATTTTTTGTTGACTAGTTTTTCTCTTAGTCATATTTTTTGTTGCCACTCATGTTTCATGCAAAAACATGTTGGGGGATAATCCTGAGCGTAGCTTCCTTGGTAAGTTTGGGTTGGGCTCGATGCCCAACTCAAACTTTATACGTTGGTGGCTTAAACCATCACGTAGTTCCTTGGTGGGTGCAAAGATACTAATTTTCTTTTATTTTACCTTAGCTTTTATTGCTTTTTCTCTATAGCTTACCCATTTTTTGTTGATTTCACCCATCTTTTTAGCTGCTTCACGTGGAGTTAGTCCATCAAGGCTCATATGAGGACGCTCTTCATTGTAGAAGTTTATAGCAAGAATCACAGCTTTTTGAACTTCACTAATACTTGCAAACGACATGCCTTTCAGTAACTCATTCTTGATGGTACTGTTCACTCTTTCTGCTACAGCGTTGTCCTTAGGATTTCCGCTTTCCGTCATGCTGATTTTGATGTCATACTTTTTAAGCAAATCCGTATAAGCAAAGCTAGCATACTGGACACCACGGTCAGAGTGATGAGTTAGTTGGCTAAGATCATGTCCATCATAATGCTTTAGTGCCATTTTAAGTGCCTCGATGGCATAGATAGCCTCCAATGTTGGAGCCACACTATAGCCAACGATTTCCTTTGTGTAGTAATCGGTAATAAGGGCAAGGTAGCAGAACTTATATTCTCCACTCTCTGGATCGAGGAAGTATGGAATATAAGTTATATCGCTGACAACCAGCTGACAAGGACGTGTTGGCAGTAAGTCTTTGACGATGTTTGGATACAAAGGAAGGTCATGGGTGGAGTCTGTTGTCTTCACCCTACGCTTTACCTTTCTAACCTTCAAATTGTATTTTTCGACTATGTCGTAAAAGCGGTTGTAGCCAACACTTCTTGATGCCCCAAATTGCTTCTGATACATAATCCAAAGTTTGTTGCCGCCAATCCCCGGATCTTTCTTGCGAATATCTTTTATGAACTCCACTACAAAGGCTTCCTGGGCTATTTTTACCATATCACTATCTCCATGCTTGTAATAGGCCTGCTTTGTAACACCAAGTAAACGACACATAGGGGCAACAGGATACTTTCTGTTGTCCCTAGCGTGAAGCCTATTTGCTACTTGGTGCCAGCTTTTTTTAAGTCTATACCATATACTTCCTTGCCAAAAGCGACCATTTCCTCATAGAAGTCCGCACGAAGACGCTCTGTCTTAAGCTGCTTCTTCAATTCTGCTATCTCCTTGACCAAATCTTTGTAGTCTGATGGAGTGATTTCCTTACCTTGCTTCTTCATCTTTTCTGCCAATTCTGGATTTTCGGCTTCAAAGGTACGAATTTTACGCCAAACTGTAGAGCGACCTATACACAATTTAACAGAAATCTCTTGTTGTGTTAGGTGCTCAAGGGTGTACAGACGGTACACTTCCTTGGTAAGTTCGACATCTTTCAATGTTGCTTCTAATGATTCTTTCATGTAATTGAAACTTTAGGAGTCAACCATATTTATAAAAAGACACTATCAATTTCATAAAACTGAAATAGTAGACACTCCTTATTTTTTATTCCTATTTTTATAGACACAATAAAAAGAATCGTACTATTTTTGTAGTCACTACTCTTCCACTGGACTTACCGAACCCAGACTTGCTCTTTTGGTAAAGTAGGGAGCCCCTCGATGGGGCTTCCTACTTTTTCGGATTACTGGCATGTACCATCCCCCGAACTTGTCTTTTGGTCCTGCAAAGATACACAATCTTTTTAAGAATCCTTCTTTTTCGAAGTATAAATTTTCTTTTTCCACATCTTTTGTTGGATTCCTTGCTCCAAATGTACTTTTGACGGAGTTTTATAGCCTATACTCATGTGTGGTCTGCGGTTATTATAGAATTGTATATAACGACCGATGGTATCCCTAGCACATTCGATGTCCTTGAACACATGCATGCGATAGACCTTTTCCATCTTGATAATTCCATTCACACGTTCGGCAATGGCATTGTCTGTTGGCTTATAGTCTTCCGTCATGCTAATACTGATATCATATTCCTGTAACTTCTGAACATAAGCATCACAACAGTATTGCACACCACGATCGGAATGATGGATAAGCCCCTTGAGACTTTCTCCTCCATTCATATCCATGGCTTGGTCTATAGCCATCTGAAGAGCTTGAATGGACAAAGCTGCACGCAATGTATCAGCAAGTACCCATCCTACGATTTTACGAGAATACGCATCCGTTACTAAATGGAGGTACGCAACATCCCCATTTGCCAGTTGGATATAAGTAATATCGCTCACCCACAGCTGATTAGCCGAAGTGAGAACAATGTCTTTTACCTGATTCTTCCATTTGCGATAACGGTGATTTGAATTGGTTGTATGACGCGCCTTACGAGGAGGGAGCATTAACTGATGACGGCGCAACAGTGTGAAGAAGCTGTCACGACCAGGTATGAGTTCTCTACCATAAAGTTCTGTCAGCATGAGCCAAAGTTTATAGCCACCAATACCAGGATCCTCATCTCGGATCTCACGAACATTATCCAAGATAATCTTATCACGATTTACCTCTGCTTCAATATCAGCCTTCGACTGGTAGAAGGCTTGACGGCAATGGCCAAATAGGCGGCAAGCAGTCGCAACTTTCATGTTGCGCTGCTCGACCAGTTCCATGACTACTTGGCCCCAGATTTTTTTCGTATTGGAATGTCAAAGTACTCTTCAGCGCGTGTAATCATCAGATCACGTGCTTCTGTTTCCAACTTAGAGAAGGCTAAGGCTTTCTCTAACTCTTTGATGCGTTGCTTCAATTGAGCATTCTCTTCTTGATAACTTTCTTTGCTACGGTTTGCCATATCTGTTATATTTGCTTGTTCAGACTGCAAAGATAACAAATCTTTTTCATTTGCAAACACTTTCAGCCAAGTATTTAATGATTTGACTGCTGCTATTCCACGACTCTTGCAAAAACTGTTTTTGCTGAGTCCTGACTGATAATAGTCGCGAAGTAAAGACAATTTGTCTTCCTTACTGTAACTTTTGTACTTTTTACTCATTACTAAACACATTTTATTAATTAACCATAAATGTGTCTATCTATATCAGTATAAGTCATTGCCACTTTTTCTTCGCAAAGATACGCTTTTTTTCTTAAATATAAGAATTCTGCGAAGATTTTTTGGCAATATTGCCACTTTTTCTTCGTAAGATAAGTGATTCGTGGTGTTTGAAGGTATTCTTTTATGGATATTTTCGATAATTTAAAAAGCGCAGAGTCCTGCCGGCAGGATTCTACGCTTTCCCAATTAATTTCTTAAATATGTCGTCTGCAAATAGAACTCAATAGAACTCTCTTGTGACTTCTTATTCAGCATTTGCCTGCTGCTCTGTCTCAGTAGCCTCCTGCTGCTGAGTTGTCTCCTCCTGGGTATTCTCCTGTGGAGTTTCCTGAACTGTAGCTGGCTGCTCTGCCTGGGTGTTCTCTTCTGTTGCTATAGGAGTATCAGTAGTAGTTTCTGCTGGTGTCTCTTGCTGGGTAGAATCCTCAGTGGTAGCCTGTGGCTGGATAGGAGTGCCAACTTCTGTTGTATCTGAAGGAGCATCCGGAGCCACGGTATCAACTGGTGCTACCTCTGCGTTACCTACCATTCTGCTTGATGCAAAAACGTTGCTTACTGAAACCATTACCATAGCTGCGATAGCTGCAAACATAAACTTCTTCATAATCGTATATTTTTTAAATTGTTACTATTTAATGTTACTTACTTTCTTTCTTTATGGATTCATTGTCGAACCCGCTATTCATAGTCACAATCTGCGTGCCAAAAAGATGGAAGAAAATGATATAGGTTGATTATCAGATGATTATGTCTTGTGTACCAAAAGTAGATGGTGTGGAAAATGAGGAAACTATGTGGAAACATTCCCCAAAATCTAAAGTTGCTAGCCAAGTAAGACTACTTCTTCTTCCCATTTGTGTCCCCTCAAACAACTTTTTTCGAAACTTTTTTGCTAAAAGTTTTGTTGTTAAAAATAAAACTTGTACCTTTGCATCGGGTATTGTTCTAAGATTAGGATGGTTCCCAAGACATTGTGGGTAAAAACAAAAGCATTCGCTATTATTTCGCGTTTAGCCAAGAGCCTCGGAAACTCAATTTGGAATAAAAAGCACGAAAATAATATGTGACAGGTGGCTCGTATAGTAGCCTCTGGTTTCCTCAGACAGCGATGCACACGCTATAGGCGTGGTGCATTCTTAGAGGATTCCGGGGCTCCATTCCGAGGCCGCCCCGTGCTAAACGCGATAAGAGGCATCACGCCTTTTTTATACCCTATTGCGTTTTGCGGATTGATAGTTGGGTGCGTAACAACTATCAATAAATTATGGCAAATAGTACATTATCAAATGCTAAGGCTGCCAAGAAAGACGAGTTCTATACCATGTTCTATGATATAGAAACCGAAATGGAAGCCTATCTTGATTACAATCCTGACGTATTTCGTGGCAAGACGGTTCTTCTGCCTTGTGATGACCCAGAGTGGAGTAACTTCACGAAGTATTTTGCACAGAATTTTGAAGAACTAGGCTTGAAGAAACTCATCTCAACGAGCTATGCTATCAATAGCAAGGTTATCAAAGCAGGAATTCAAACATCCTTTTTGGAAACTGCTTCTCCAAAGTTTGACAAGTCTAAGACTAACACCAATGGTAAAATTTTCGTTTTAGAAAAAGACACTACTGGTGATGGTAAAATCAATCTTGAAGACTTGGAGTGGGATTATCTTGAAGGAGATGGTGATTTCAGGAGTGAAGAGGTTAAAAAGCTAAGAAACGAAGCGGATATTATCGTAACTAATCCACCATTCTCACTTTTTAGAGAGTTTCTTGCGTGGATTGTTGAGGCTGATAAGCAGTTTATCATTATAGGAAATATAAACTGCGTTACCTATAAAGAAGTTTTCCCATTACTTAAAGATAATAAGGTATGGATGGGATGTACTATCCATAGCGGAGACCGTGAATTTGGAGTTCCAGATGAATATCCATTGGAAGCAGCTGGATGCAGAATTGATGAAAATGGCAAGAAATACATTCGTGTAAAAGGGGTAAGATGGTACACCAATATTGATCATGGTAGCCGTCACGACCCTTTGTCTTTGATGTCTATGGCTGATAACATTAAATATAGTAAGCATAAGGAAATTCAAGGAAAAAATTATCAGCATTATGACAATTATGATGCTATAGAAATTCCATATTCTGATGCAATTCCTTGTGATTATGAGGGAATGATAGGCGTTCCTATAACTTTTTTTGATAAATATTGTCCTGAGCAATTTGAGATTGTTGGTATTACTAAAACTTGGTTTGGTATGGCTAATAAAGTATATCCAAAGCAAATACAAGTTAGTAAAACTGGCAAAAAGACTATAGTAACCAAACTAAATGACGGACCTGTAATAGAATTGGATGGTCCACTTGATGGTGAAGTCTATTATATTGTTGAAGGAAAGTATTATACACAAGCTTATGCTCGAATATTAATCCGTAAAAAGCAATCATAATATGGAAAAGGAGTTGAAAATATATACAGTAAAGGAATTATGTGAAGGTTTTACATATAGTAATGTTGACGGAAAGGGGTTGTATGGTTTAGCTGGTAAGCTAACCATACAGCCAGAGTATCAGCGCAACTATCTCTATAGTGAGGATAATGGTGAGAAAGAAGCCGCTGTTATTGATTCCGTCTTAAAGGGATATCCTTTAGGTTTGTTCTATTTCAACAAACTTCCTGATGGACGTTTAGAGGTTCTTGATGGACAGCAACGCATTACAAGCCTTGGTAGATACTTGATAAGAAAGTTCTCTATCATGAGAAATAACAAACCGTATAAAATCTTTTCGTTGGATGATGAAGAACGAGAACGCATAGAGAATACAGAGTTACTTGCATACATTTGCGAAGGTACGGAGTCTGAAATCAAGGAGTGGTTTGAAATTATCAACATAGGTGGTATCAAGCTCAATGACCAGGAGAAACTGAATGCGATTTATTCAGGACCTTTCGTTTCTGCAGCCCGAAAGGAATTCAGTAATAAGGAAGATACTCGTTTACAGAAATGGGGATGCTATATCTCTGGTTCCGCAAACAGACAGGAAATTCTGCAAGAAGCCTTGAGATGGGTTAGTCATGGCAACATCAAGGATTATATGCAGGAGCATCGTCGTGATACCGATATCAATGAACTCAAACTATATTTCAACGATGTCATTTCATGGATAGAGCAGACCTTTGATGATGTCTATCCCAAGATGAAGGGATTGAATTGGGGAGAACTCTACGAAAAGTACCATACTACTCCATACGATCATATCAAGGTTTCACAAAAGGTGAAAGAGCTTTATAACGATCCATGCGTTCAAGATAAAAAGAACGTATTTGAATATGTGCTTGGCGGTTGCAAGGATACAAGACTTCTGAATGTCCGTGTCTTCGATGACAATACCAAACGCAGGGTTTATGATCGTCAGACGGCAGATGCCAAAAAGAAGCATGAAAGCAATTGTCCTCTTTGTAAAATTGGACACGATGCCAATAAAGACAAAATCTGGGCATTAAAGGAAATGGATGCTGACCATGTACAAGCATGGAGCAAAGGTGGAGCCACAGACGAAAGCAACTGTCAGATGCTCTGCAAGACCCATAATCGGGCTAAAGGAAACAGATAGTTTAAGTATGGACAAAGTGCTAGAGAAGTTAGGAAAGTACCCTTGTTTGGAATGGGCGATAGCATTAATGCCGGTACTCTTAGGGGGACTGGTATATTTGCTTTATCGTCCTAAAAACATTATTTTGTTTGAGGTATTGAACAAATTGGGTGGTTCCACGACTGTTGATATGGTAAGGAATAAAGCTGAGCATGTTCATTTGCCGGATTTTGTGGTCTATAGCTTACCTGCCGGATTATGGACTGCATCATATCTTATGGCTATGTATTTATGTACTACGCAACTGAATAAGAAAATGAGGCTATCTTTAGCTCTACCTCTTCCTATATCTGCAGTTGTATTAGAGGTCCTGCAACAGTTCGGTCTTTGCCCAGGTATCTTTGATATTTGTGATTTATTGTGTTATATAATTCCAATTGTAATATTCGTAAAAATAATTTAGTATGAAAAGACAAAATGATTTGGATTTTGGTGGAGCTATAGTTCTTACCGTAGTTTTTGCTATTATGGCTATATTTTCTTACACTACAGATAAGTCAGGAAATCCTATAGCTATAATACCCGCTGTTGGTGTAGTTGTAGGTTTAGTCATGGCTGTTAATGCCAAGAATAAAGCTTCTAACCGAAAGGCAAGAAAAGAACAACAGGACATTTTTGCCCAAACGCTGGATTACGATGATTGTTTTGGAAATGGTGACTTAAAATTATATTTTAATTCCCAAAAACAGGACGTGACCGTATGCGCTACAACTAATGAAGGTAGAAATACACAAGTAGTTAGAGATTTTTCTGTTACGGAAACGGTGAAAACAGATAGTTACATCGTATCTTATGATGCTACTCATAACAAGATTTTGCGTATAAAGAATAACAATGGCAATATAATGCTTAAAGAATTCAATCTCAATTACACTTTGAAAAAATGGAATGTTATATTGAAGAAATCTACTCCAGCAGTAAAGGCATATAATGATTATGCTTTCATTACTGATGATGTCAATGAATTTGTTGCTATCGTGACTCCTACAAGTATGCATCTGCACCGATATTCTGATATCGTAAGCATTACGTATGAAGAAAATGGTAATGATATGTACAATAAGTCTCTCGGTGGAGCTGTTGTTGGTGGTTTGCTTTTTGGTGGTGTTGGTGCTATCGTTGGTAGTAATACTGCAAAGGCTGTCAAAAACAAGAAAATCGAAAGGATGTCTATAAAAATATTGCTCAAGAGTACTTCTGATCCCACAATTTTGCTTGAAATTTACAATTCAAGAAATGATGGAGCGATTCTTGAAACCAAGAAAGATGCTGATAAAATATTCTATGAAGGGTTGATGAAAGAGGTTACAGGCATAAAAGACATTTTTTCCATCATCATAGATATAGTTGATAAGAGTAGTGCAAGCCAAAACCAGCAGATAAGTGTCTCTGCATCAAATAGTATTGCTGATGAACTTACCAAATTGGTGCAGCTCAAGGATGCTGGAGTTCTTACGGAAGAAGAATTCCAGGCACAGAAAGCAAAATTATTGCAATAATAAATACCGGAACAAATCATGATGCCACTTCTGCTCTTGATCTTAGCATCAATCCATACTGTGATGTGTAGGAGATGCGGATACCAATGCAGCAGTAGCAATCCTGGGTGCTAAATATGGAATAAACCAAATTCCTGAAGAATGGAAAGATGGTCTTCTCTATGCTTCTATGCTCCATAACAAGGTGCAGGAATTCTACGCAATGGTCAGATAAGATGGCGCTGTATCGGTTTCTGTACTGCACCATTGACATCTTAAAAGTCATTGTTGTCATGTTATGATTTTAATGATAATCTCTTTTTATAATCATAGTCATTCCCGAAAAGTGTCATTAATGACAAAAAACGGGAATGTTTAATAGATTTAAACTTTTGGCTTGCTCTTTTGAAATCCATGTGTATGCTTCTGTATCAAAAAACGTAGAATCCTGCTGGCATCATTGCCAGCAGGATTCTACGCTTTCCCTATTATTCTTAATATGTCGTCTGCAAATAGAACTCTATAGAACTCTACAGAACTCTCTTGTGAGTTCTTATTCAGCATTTGTCTGCTGCTCTGTCTCTGCAGACTCCTGCTGCTGAGTTGTCTCCTCCTGGGAATTCTCCTGTGGAGTCTCCTGAACAGTAGCTGGCTGCTCTGCCTGGGTGTTCTCTTCTGTTGCTACAGGAGTATCTGTAGTAGTTTCGGCTGGTGTCTCCTGCTGAGTAGAATCCTCAGTGGTAGCCTGTGGCTGGATAGGAGTGCCAATTTCTGTTGTATCTGAAGGAGCATCTGGAGCCACGGTATCAACTGGTGCTACCTCTGCGTTACCTACCATTCTGCTTGATGCAAAAACGTTGCTTACTGAAACCATTACCATAGCTGCGATAGCTGCAAACATAAACTTCTTCATAATCGTATATTTTTTAAATTGTTACTATTTAATGTTACTTACTTTCTTTTTTTGTGGATTCATTGTCGAACCCGCTATTCATAGTCACAATCTGCGTGCCAAAAAGAATAGTGAAAATGATATGTGTTGATTATCAGGCGTTTATGTTTTATGTACCAAAAGAGTTTGGTGGGGAAAATGAGGAAAGTGTGTGGAAACATTCCGCAAAAAGTTTGGGAATCTAAGGTCCCTTTGTTGCAACATATTCACCCCCGCTTCCCTTAAGAACAGCGCATTTAGGGTGAGTAATAGCTCAAAATGAGGAATTGCCTGGATTTTACTAAAGGGCTACTTATCAAGCATAAAGATGACTGAGTAGTTACTTTTTTAATTAGTGATAGAAAAATTTGCTTGATTTTGCTAGTAAAACAAAAGTTTTGAATAAATAATTTGGTAAATACACTTAAAAAGTGTACCTTTGCTTTTATATTTGAATGAAACTATAATATGGACTCGATAAGAATATTTGGATATAAGTCTTTTAAAAAGTTATCAGTTCAACTGCATCCTATCAATCTCTTGATAGGTGCCAATGGAGCTGGTAAGAGTAACTTCTTGTCTCTTTTCGAAATGTTAGGTAACATTTATGAGAAGAGATTAGGGGCGTATGTCGCTCAAGTTGGTGGAGTAGATAAATTACTCTATCAAGGCAGAAAAGTTACCGGTCGTATAGCTGTGAGCTTGCTAATAGCTAAGAGTGAATATGACTTGGCATTATTGGAATCTGATGGTAAACTCATCGTAGAAAAAGAAGCTATTGGTTGTTACGATGATGTTTGTCCTTTAAATTTAGAGAGAAAAAATGTTATAACGGAGTATCAGAACGAGTCGAGTTTAAAAGACCATAAAGAGGAAGATTTATCTAACTATATCTCCCAAATCCGCAAGTTTCACTTCCACGATACAGGTCGCCGTTCTCCATTTACGGCAGATAGCCATATCGTGAACGATGCTTATCGTATGTATGAGCATGGTGAAAATCTGGCGGCTATCCTCTATCGTATTCAGCGAGAGAAGCCGATGGCTTATCGTCGCATCATCCGTGTCATTCAGAGTGTGGCTCCCTATTTCTCGGATTTCTATTTCCAACCAACCGAAGCCGATATGGTGCGCTTGCAATGGCAGGATAAGTATAGTTCTATGATTTACGGACCGACCGACTTGTCGGATGGAACCATTCGCTTTATTGCCTTGACAGTGCTTTTTATGCAGCCATGGTTACCACGAGTTATCATCATTGATGAGCCGGAGCTTGGTTTGCATCCTGTGGCTATCGAAAAGCTTTCGGGTTTGATTAAGATGGCGGCACAAAAGGGTACGCAAGTTATCGTTGCTACCCAGAGTGCTGAACTGATTAGTAACTTTGAGCCAGAGGATGTCTTGACTGTTAATCAGAACGAAGATGGTACAACCATCAATCGCCTGAATAGCGAAGAGTTAGCACATTGGTCAGTCACCAGAGCTTATCAACAATAGTCCTGAGACTGCTCCGTCCAAACGATTGATAGCTGCTATTCCTGATTACAATAAGGTAGTTGTTGGCATTTGTGTTGCTATGGACATTGGTTTGGAGAAGATTCGTGAGAAATGCCCTTTGTTTAATGAATGGGTAGAGCGGCTGATGAAGTGATATTTATCAATGGGGGATAATAACGCAGAATCCTGCTGGCATCACTGCCAGCAGGATTCTATGCTTTCCCTATTAATTTCTTAAATATTTCGTCTGCAAATAGAACTCTATTGAACTTGATGGAACTCTTGTGAATTCTTATTCAGCATTTGCCTGTTGCTCAGTCTCTGTAGCCTGCTGCTGAGTTGTCTCCTCCTTAGTATTCTCCTGTGGAGTTTCCTGAACTGTAGCTGGCTGCTCTGCCTGGGTGTTCTCTTCTGTTGCTATAGGAGTATCAGTAGTAGTTTCTGCTGGTGTCTCTTGCTGGGTAGAATCCTCAGTGGTAGCCTGTGGCTGGATAGGAGTGCCAACTTCTGTTGTATCTGAAGGAGCATCCGGAGCCACGGTATCAACTGGTGCTACCTCTGCGTTACCTACCATTCTGCTTGATGCAAAAACGTTGCTTACTGAAACCATTACCATAGCTGCGATAGCTGCAAACATAAACTTCTTCATAATCGTATATTTTTAAAATTGTTACTATTTAATGTTACTTACTTACTTTCTTTGTGGATTCATTATCGAACCCGCTATTCATAGTCACAATCTGCGTGCCAAAAAGAATAATGAAAATGATATGCGTTGATTATCAGATATTTACATTTTGTGTACCAAAAGTAGATGGTGTGGCAAATGAGGAAAGTATGTGGAAACATTCCCCAAAAACTGGGGAATGTAAGTTTTGCCGTTAGCAGGACTCTGCGTCTGTTTTATTTAAACAAATCCTCCATTTTAACTTCCTTTTGAACTATTCCGCTATGCTTGCCATACGCCACCCCATAGGTTGTAATCATCGTGAGATGAATGGACTGCTTGGGAGAAAGCGTTGCTTTTAGGCATTCTATGCGATGGCGCAAGCGCTGTTCCTCTTCCTTGCTGATGGTATAAGGAGCGCTGGCAAATTTCATCTCGCATAAGTTTACTACATTGTCGTTTCTGATGATCAGCAGGTCAATTTGGGTGCCTTCTTTCTCCTCTGTTCCTTTCACGTTCCATGCAGAGATCGAGGTTTTTACGCCAGCAACTCCAAGAGCCTGCTTGATTTGCTGGAAATGTTGCCAGCAAACTTCTTCGAAGGCTACTCCATGCCATGCTTTTAATACATCAGAAGTCATGTTGTCGCTTACAAAACCGGTTTCCTTTCCATGGGGTTCTACGTATTTCTGCCAAAAGAGACAGAAGTTGTCTATCAGTTTATAGTATGTTGTACTTTTGGGCATCCCGTATGGCGAATAGCTTGTGATGAAATCACTTTCAGCCAAAGCTGCAAGGGTGTTAGACAAACCTCCTCCCAGAGGGAGACCTGTGGCTTGGCTGATTTCTTCACGAGTGAAACCGGAATGGCGGGTTGCCAATAAACGTACTACCTTTTTGCTATCTTCCGGATTGTTGAAGATTGCAGCAAAAAGCCTGTTAAACTCATCTTTCAGTCTAGGTCTATTGCCAAAAAGAATCTTATCTACATTTTGCTCGAAGCTTAACCCTTTTTGGAAGTACCCCATATAATAAGGTATTCCTCCAAAGACCATATAGCTTTGCAGGATGTCGTATTGACTCATTTGGATGTTAGCATGCTCGAAATACTCTTCGCATTCTTTCAGAGTGAAGGGTGAGAGTTTGATTTCTGCAGTCAAGCGTCCGTAGAGTCCTCCTTTGCTTCTTGATAGATTACTGAGAATCCAGGAAGTAGCACTACCGCAAACCACAAGCATGATATTGTCCCTGCCACTACACCAGCCATTCCAGAAGTTCTCGAAGGCTGGAAGAAATCCGGAACGGGGGGTATCCATCCACGGAAGTTCGTCGATAAAGATGACTTGTCGTTCGCCATTGTCTTGGTCTTGTAGCAACTGTTCGAGCAAGAAGAACGCTTCCATCCAGGACTTGGGCATCTTATAACCTTCCAATCCTTGGTTGAGAAGGGCATAATAGAAACTTTCCAGTTGTGTTTTCAGTCTGTTTCTGTCGTTATCTTGGTCAACAGGCGACACGCCTGTATGCTGAAAGGTGATGCGATCTTTCAGTGCTTGTTTGATAAGGAATGTCTTTCCTACACGACGACGTCCATATATTGCTACGAATTCGGGGCGGTCGCTATAGTACAGCTTATCAAGTTCTGCTATTTCTTCTTTTCTTCCTACAATCATATTTTCTTCCTTTCCTGTTATTTTCTTGTATTTGATATTTTGTGCAAAAATACAAAAAAATAACGATTGCGGCAAAATATAGTATATTATATTCTGCCGAAATTATGCTTTTTTATACTTTATCGGCAAGATATAGACTATTATTTATAGCAGCTCCCTTGCTATCCAGGCACAGGCTTCGGCATCTGCCAAGGCATTGTGGTGCATGGTAAGATCGTAACCGCAATAGGCGGCTACGGTCTGGAGCTGATGGTTGGGTAGGAGAGAACCCAGCTTTCTTCGGGAAGCACGGCAGGTGCAGTGGAATTCGTAGCCGGGATATTCCATCCGGTACATCTGGAATACTGCCATCTCGCCATCCCTCACTATCACAATGCCCACCGAGCAGACGCTTGTACGCTGCTGGTTGGCCGTTTCGAAATCTATCGCAGCAAAATCTTTCATTCCCTTATCCTCTTTTCCAATACCTTTTGCAGATTATCAGAAGGATTCATCCCCAGCTTCTTTCGGATATTGCCACGCTGGGTGGTGATATTGGATTCTTTCTTATTGAGCAGGATACCGATTTCACTCAACTTCTTATTCTGCAGGATGAGATAACAGATTTCCCTCTCAGATGAACTCAATTCCGGAAAAACACGCTCCAGATTCTGCTTGCTCAATTCCCGGGTCTGAATATACTGCAATACATTATCTATCACATTCTTCTGCGATGCCTCACCCAGCAAATCCAGCAAATGCTCGGTCAGCTTCACATCATGCCGCTCCTTGGCCAATGCCACGTATGCCTTAATCTGCTTCTTGTTGATTCTCAACACCTGGAGCAGTTCCTCCTCTTCTCGCTGCAATATTTTATTGGCATTTACCAGATACTCGCCATTTCGGGCAATGCCCAGACTCAGCACACTGATAAACAGCAGTATCAACAGCATCATAAAGAAATAATTACGCAGCGATTCATTGCCCGTAACTATCACACAGACTAGATAAACTCCCAAGGCTATGCCTACCAGCCAGCGGGTAAGACGAGCCTGATAAGCTGCCAGCGAGAAAAACATGTTGCCGGCAAGAATGAGCATGTTGATGAGAATTACCATCGTATTATCTTTCAATGTAGGCACGAAGGCACTATACAGAATATCCATGCCTATGAAAACCTGGGTTGCTACTGCAAGGAAGGTTATCCCTTTCACCACCCCTATCTTACCCAAAAGATAGGCAGCGAACGAGGACACCACAACTACCAGAAAGACGATGTTGGATGCTGTAAAAAATGGATCGAAGGCTCCCGACACCCCCAGGATATTAGACAGGATGCCTAGAGAAAGCATCACGGCAAAACATACCAGAAGCCATTGGCGCTGGCGATCGAGGTAATTGGATTCCCTTTTCAGTAAGGAGAATCCCAACCTGCGTAACTTGGTTCTTATTGAGTTCTTTGCTTTCATACTCCGTAGGGATATATTCATTATTGATAGATGAATTGCTTTGCATTACCTTGCATTGCTTAGCTTTGCTTAGCATTACCGTGCAAAGATAATAAAAATCTGTGATTTTGACGGCTTTTGAGGTTATTTTTTCCCGTTTTCCTAAAAAATCAGTATTTTTCAGGGTAGTTTTTCCCATATCGAACCTTATTTTCCATTACTTTTGCATCGAAAAATAAAATGAATCATTCATCTCTTAAATATCACTAATTATGAAAAGAAACAATACTTTCAACAGCAAGCGCATTCAGTGGCTAATGTTTGCATGCTTAACTTTCTGCTTTACCTTCTTCATGGTTATGGTGTCTTCGTGCAGCGATGATGACCCTGAAGAAGTATACAACCAGGCTCACTATCAGGACGTACCGGCCAGTCTGCTGACCGATGCCAAGAAACTGGAGATGGTAAGGTCTATCCAGGACTTGAAAGACGGAAGATTCTTCTATCTTGACTATACGGAGGATTACAAACTCCCTACCATATCAGGATTCAATCTCACCGACAACACCCATCTGATTGGTGCCGTATTGAAAACCCTCTGCGACAAGACGCCATCCTGGCTCAAGGCAAGGGTTAAGCTGGATGCAGGCTGCAGTGCCTTTGCCGTGACGACACCCGATACGGGCGATTATCTGATGGGGCGCAACTTTGATTACTCCCATGATAACGAACCGATAGCAGCTGCCCTGGTTCGCACGGCACCCGAAGGCGGACTGAAATCCATCAGTATGGTGGATGCCTACTGGATAGGTTACCGACAGGATCTCTGGCATTACATCCTATATAACAAGGCTGAGTTTGAGAAGAATAAGACGCAAGACCTATCCTATATCATGGCATTCCCATATCTCCTGATGGACGGTATGAACGAGGCTGGCTTTGCCGTTTCCGTGCTCCATCTCGACGGCAAACCGACCCAGCAGGCTAGTACGGGAAAGAAATTGACTACAACCGTTGCCTTGCGCATGATGTTGGATCATGCCAGAACTGTGGATGAAGCTCTCAAGATTCTGGACGGATATGACCTCTGGATACCGGATAACGACGGCAACTATCATTTCTACATGGCAGATGCCACGGGCCGTTATGCCATCGTAGAATTCGTGTATGACAAGGATCATCAGAGCAAGATTTACATAGACGATGAATATACGGGTGAGGATGGCAAGACTTATTTTAAATATCCTGACATTTTACCAAACACCCGCGAGGTGATAGAAAAGCGCTATGCCAGCAACTTCTATGTATCTGAAACCATGGCATGTTCTGATAAAGGTCCGAAGCTCTCGAACCACGGCAAGACCCGCTATGACATGATGGAATTCGTCATCAAGCAGAACAACAATCAGTTGTCTGAGGAAGGAGCCATGAATCTGCTCAATGGCGTGAGTCAGGCAGAAACTCCGGGCAATCCTACGAGCCATACCCAGTGGTCGGTGGTGTATAATCTTTCTCAGCGCAAGGCTACGGTCTGTGTGAATCGAGACTATAAGAATAAATTTACGTTCAACTTAAAATAGGCAGAAAATCTTGATAAGGCTGTCAGTAAATTCTTTAATCATTTAATTCTTTTTGATATGAACTATAATATAATAATGAAAATGAAGTTTTTTGTAAAGTCCGTGTTGTGTTTGGTAATGTTGACTTCGTTATGTTGCTCATGTTCTGATGATAGCGAATCTTGGGAAGAACTTGACGCACCAACAGGAGAAGTCCTGCCAAAGACCGATCAACTTTCCGTTAAGCTCAATTTGCCAACGGCAGTGTTGGGTAACAATTTTAAGGAAGCAGGTTCTGCTCTTGTAAACCGCCTGACAAAGAACGTGTCAATAAATGACAATAGCGTGAGGGTGGTGGTTCTCGACAACGAAACCGCCTTGACCATTGATGGCGATATGTTGGAGAAAGTGAAACTGGTTTATGACAAAGGAGGCGTAATAGCCATAACTGAACCGTCGAAGGCCACAATGGAAAGACTAAAAAAATATAAACTGGGAGATGCGCTTATGCACGACTATGACGACGATGATGGCAATGGGCACTTCAATGATATTTATGCTTTCAATAAGAAGGGAGGAGAAATGCATCTCGAAGATCTGAACGACTCAGATGAGGCTCAAATATCGTCAGTGGTAATCACAGAGGACGGTGATACCACAAGGACAGAGCTTGCAGAAGCCAATCTTTCCCAAGAGCACACGCCTTACACATATGGTTTATTTGCAGATGCCGTAGCCACATGGATAGAAAAACAAGCTGTTGTAAGCGAGCCCAATATCAACGGTGGCTCAAACGATATTCATTCCATGACAAAGGCGCAGACAATTACGTACATATATTACCCGACGTATCCAGGGCATGACAAGGCTAAAGGTCGCTCCGCATTGTACCAAGTAACATATACCATATATGCAGTGTACTCTTTTGATCAAAACATGGATTACTATATGGTACATCAAGAAATCCTTGGAAACAATTCGACGATGATGCTTTCTGATAAATGGAAGGAAAACAAGGGTACGTGCTATGGTTTTTACTTGGGAGAGATTGACAATGACCACGAAATCTTTAAACCAAATGGTGGAAGCTTCTCACCAACTGAAGTCTTTGTGCATGATCCTAAACCTGCGACTTCTGAAGGTTCGTATAGTACAACTTCGGGATATAGTGTTGATTTTGGAGGTAATATCGGGCTTGATACTTCTGGACCAAGTGCTGGATTTAGTGCAGGAGGCTCAATATCCGAAAGCTATACAATGAATGTTTCTGATGTGACTATAACAAACAAATCCTTGGATGGTGGAAGTGGAAGAGCACGGTGGAATTATGATGTGGCGGATGCTCCGGTGACATCAAACGGGTTCAAGGCTAAGATGCATGAGGCTCCATTGGTGTCTCGTAACACAATCAACCTACACAACTGTTGGTATTGGACAGTGAAGAATCCTGCTGCATATTCTGGACAATTCAAGGTTAAAGCAGTCAACAGGGTATTTTTCGAATATTCTTGGTTGCGAAATAAGGTTTTCAGTTATTCTTGGTGTCACTATCTGAGAGGTATGCGATATACTCAGAATATCTGGCTGAAAGCACCCAACAGAACGAAGAAGTGACCTCTATGAGGTCACTTCCAAACCTTCTTTTGGTTCAACTCTATTTCTCCCATCAGCCATCTTAGGGCATTGATTCTCTTGATACCGTTGTAATCGGCAGTAGGGTCTTCATCGAGTGTAAGGATATACTTAGGATATTGGTCATTGATTTGCTGAAGAGATGCCAATTCACGTTTTAAGGTAGCCTCATCTCTAACGGTGGCTGCTACCTGGTAATACGTGATATCGTTTTCATCAATTGCTACAAAATCTACTTCCAGATTATCCATCTTTCCGATATATACTTTCTGCTGGCGATGGAGTAGTTCCAGATAAACGATGTTCGCTAGGATGCGGCCGGCATCGAATGAGCGGGAACCTAGGAGTATTCTTCTCAAACCGATATCCACAAGATAATATTTACCCAGTGTCTTGAGCAGCTGCTTACCCTTGATGTTGTATCTTTTGGTTTCATATACGAAGAAGGTTTCGCAGAGTGCAGTCAGATATCGTTCCACGGTTTCCTGCTCATGATATCCTTTACCACAATGGTGTTATATACACCATTCAGGTAGTCGCCGATTTCAGCGGGAGTATCCAGTTCAAGGGTATATGGAAAACTGCTCCTTGTGATGTAGTCTGTATAGGCTTTTCATTTCATTGTTCTTTGATTATATATTTGCTGCGAAGATACTATTTTTTTAGGATAAATCATCCTAAAAGTATAAAATTTAAGAAAGTTTTAGGATAAATCGTCCTAAAACTCCTCAAATTCCGGAAGTTTTAGGATAAACCATCCTAAAACTTTTCTCCTATCCCCATATCTAGGTATTTCCAGAAAACCATCATTTTTAGGTATTGCAGATTCCGGAAAAAGGATGTAAATTTACACCCGGAAATAAAAATGTAACTAAAAGAGATTAAGGACAAATGAAAACAACTATCGTAATTTATGGCTCTTCCACTGGCTCATGCCAGTCGATTGCCGAAACCATCGCCTCTAAGTTGGGCGTGGAAGCTGTAGATGTAGCTAACATCGATGACGCTACTATCACAAGTCATGAGAATCTTCTTCTCGGTACTTCTACATGGGGTGCCGGTGAGATGCAGGATGACTGGTATGATGGCGTGAAGACATTGAAGAGTGCTGGCTTGGCTGGCAAGACTGTGGCCCTGTTTGGTTGTGGCGACAGCGAGTCTTACCCTGATACATTCTGCGGCGGCATGAAGGAACTCTATGATGCCGCTGTTGAGGCTGGTGCTACCGTATTGCCTGGTGTTTCTACAGAGGGATACACCTATGATGACAGTGAGGCTGTTGAGGACGACAAGTTCCTGGGACTCGCACTCGACGAGGTGAACGAGGACGACAAGACAGAGGAGCGTATCGATGCCTGGCTCGAGGACATCAAGCCAGCGTTATAATTTTACAAAAATATTTTTCAAGAATTGGAGAATGATGGAATTCTCTGATTCTTGGTTTAAAAACAGATAAATTCGGATAGTATGCAGCAGGAAATCGCAACACCAGTAGATTTGAAGGTTCTGATGAATCATATATATGAATATAAGAAGGGCGTGCGCCGCCTGGTGCTCTACACCTTCAACAAGAAATATGAGTCTTTTGCCATAACAAGATTAGAGCGTCAGAACATTGATTACATCATCCAGCCGGTTGGCAACGACCGGTTGAATCTCTTCTTTGGCAAGAAGGAATGCCTGGATGCTATCCGCATGATAGTTACCAAACCATTATGCCAGCTTACGCCGGAAGAGGATTTCATCCTGGGTGCCATGCTGGGATATGATATCTGCGCCCAATGCGAACGCTATTGTGAGCGCAAGAAGAAAGTTTGCTAAGTTTTTTCTTTCATCCCTCGGAATATTATAATGTTAATAGCGAAAGAGCGTGATTGCCTTGTTTGGCGATCACGCTCTTTTCATGTATAAGATGATTTTTCGGAATAATTCCTCTTTTTGATACCTATTTTAACGGAATAATTCCTGTTTTTATCCCCTGTTTCGACGGAATAATTCCTCTTTTTACCCCCTATTTTAACGGAATAATTCCTCTTTTTGAGCCTAAAATGAAAGAAAAAGTCCTAAAAGCTTGTGTAATTAATTGAAAATTAGTATATTTGTACCGGATTAAATGAAAGGCTTATGTTAGAACGTAAATTTGCAGAAAATTTGGAGAAATTTCTCCTTCACGAACCTCTGAAGATTCTGCTTGTCAATGGTGCAAGGCAGATAGGAAAATCGTATCTGATAAGATATGTGGGAAAGAAACTTTTCAAGCATTTTGTTGAGATAAATCTCAAGGCAGACCAAGAGGGAGATGGCATCTTTAAAACAGTAAGGAGCAAGGAAGACTTTTACTTGCAGTTGGGTGCTATGGCAGGTAACAATCTCGGAAGTAAGGATGACACCCTGGTTTTTCTTGATGAAATACAGAGTTATCCTCACCTGATGACCATGCTTAAGTTTCTCAATGAGGATGGTAAATACCGATATGTGGCTAGTGGCTCCCAACTGGGTGTCGCCTTGTCGCAAACCCCTTCTGTGCCCATCGGCAGTATCGCTGTCCAACAGATGTATCCTCTTGATTTCGAGGAATTCTTGTGGGCGATGGGGTGTGGAAAGGAGGCGATAGAGAGCATGCGGCAGAGTTTTCTGGATAGGAAAGCCTTGAATGAGTCGATGCATAACTATATGCTCCAGCAGTTTAAGATTTATCTGCTCGTGGGAGGAATGCCTGATGCCGTCAATAAATTTCTTGAAAATAGAAATATGGCTCAAGTGCGAAGTATTCAGCGGGATATTCATGCGCTTTATAAGATAGATGCATCGCAGTATGATGATGAGCGCAAACTTGTTATCAGAAAGATATATGATATGATTCCATCGAACATGGAAAATAAGAAAAAGCGTATCATCGTAAAGAACATCGAAGGCTTGAAGGCGCATAAGCAGTTTAGCGATTATGCTGAGGAATTTGAGTATCTTACGAATTCCGGGGTAGCTTTGTCGGTGCAGGCTATCAGCAATCCTAGTTTTCCATTGATAGAGTCGGAGAGCAAGAATTTGCTGAAGCTCTATATGAATGATGTGGGGTTATTGACCAGTATACTTTATGGTACGAATATCAATGCCGTGTTGAGGGATGAACGGAGTGTGAATCTAGGTGCTGTATATGAGTCGGTCATAGCTCAGGAATTTCATGCCCATGGTTATGTGCTTCATTATTATGATAACAAGCAGAAAGGTGAGGTGGATTATCTGATAGATGATTACAGAAACCTGACAGTCTTGCCTGTGGAAATCAAGTCGGGTAAGGATTATACAGTGCATAGTGCACTTGATAAGTTCCTGGATACCCCGGAATATCATATTCATGAGGCTGTGGTGCTGAGCAATGAGCAGAAGGTTTATACAGAAAACGGAATCACTTATATGCCTATATATTATTGTATGTTCTTTAGCAACAAGATAGAAGATGAGGCTGATCTGGTGATTCCTGAGATTCAGATGCCAAGCCTGTAAATATACGAGAGGGTGTGTCATTGGTTTATGGCACACCCTCTTCTTCTTGATTTTTTTGTTTCTTCCCTTACTTCTTCATCATTTCCTCCACGGCTCTGATGAGCTGGGTGTCATGACCGGTGATGTAATCTTCAGGAGAGTTATACACCTCTACATGTGGATAAAGGGTGGTGTTCTCGCCGAAGGTGCCACGCATGTCGCGGCATCCTACCTGAGGAATACCGAATACCAGACTGCGGTCCATCAGTGTCTCCCACCATACGGCAGTCATTGTACCAGCCACCGGCGTACCAATCAGCTTGCCGATGCCCAACTCCTTATATACCCATGGGAAACCATGACCGTTGCTGTAGTCGTCCTCGCAGATCAATACGCAGGATGGCTTGGTCCACTTGTTGAATGGGTCCTTGCCCACCACCTTGCCGTGAGGCACAAACTCCTGATACTGCTTGCCGCTGAGCAGGGTGCAGAGGTCGTCGTGCAGCCAGCCGCCACCATTGTGACGCTCATCCACGATTACGGCATCCTTGTTACGGTTCTTGTCGCTCAAGAGTTCGCTATATACGGTGCGGAAGCTCTCGCTGTTCATTGCCTTTACGTGAACATAGGCTATTCTGCCCTTTGATACGCTATCCACGATGGCACGGTTTCTATCCACCCAGCGCTTGTAGAGCAGCTCCTGCTGGTTGCCCTGCGAAATCGCCTTGATGGTGAGGTCGAATGTCTTGCCCTTGGTGTTCCTGATGGTGAGGCGCACGTTTTTGCCAGCCTTGCCATCGAGTAATGCGTTGTAATCCTCGCCCGCCTTGATGGCCTCGCCGTCAATCTTCTCGATGATGCAGCCGGCAGTAACCTCATTCTTCTTCACGGCGAAAGGACCACGCTTGATTACTTCCTGAATCTTCAGACCGTCGCCCTCGTAGTTAGGGTCGAAGAAGGCACCGAGGGCAGCGGTAGAAAGCGATGCCGTGCCACCATAGTAGCGGCAACCCGTATGACTGGCGTTCAGTTCGCCCAGCATCTCGCTCAGCATCTCGGCAAAGTCGAAGTTGTTATTAATATAAGGTAAGAACTTCTCATATACCTTGCGATAGTATGCCCAGTCCACGCCCTGCATGTTAGGATCGTAGAACTTGTCGTCCACCTGGCGCCATATATGGTCAAAGAGATACTGGCGCTCCTCGGCTGGCTTGTAGTTGAACGGAGCCTCGAAGGCGATGTTCTTGGTAGCCCTGCTGCCCAGGTCTATCTTCTTGATGCTGCTGCCGTTGCAGAGGAAGAGGTTCTTGATGTCCTTGTCGGCAACGAAGCCGCCGCCACCAATGCCCTTCATCATCAGGGTGGTGCTGCCTTCCTTCAGGTTGTGGCACCAGAGGTCGTAGCCTCCTTCGAAGGCTGCCTGGTAATATATCTTCTCGCCCTTCGAGTCGAGGATGGCATCACCCATGTTGGATGAGTTGACGGTGAGACGGACGATGCGGTCGCGGCAGTTGTCGAAGTCTAGCTCCAGCGGTTTTACTTTATCCACCTCTATCTTGCCGGTCTTTTCCTCCTTCTTCTTCTTTTCTTCCTTCTTCTTCTCCTCCTTCTCGTCGGCATTCTTCTCCTTCAGGTCCTTGTTAGCCTCGGCAAGTTCCAGTTCCTCCTTGCTCATGCGGAAGCGGTCGTAGGCATCGAGGTCGAAGAACATGAGATAGGCATCGTTTTCTGCTCCCCATGAACCGTGACTGCGATATCCGGCACGGTCGCTCTCGAAGAGCATTGCCTTTCCGCCGAGCACCCACTTTCCGTTGCCGTCGCTGTAGCCGCTGTTGGTTACATTATGCACCTCCTTGCCATCGGCCTTCACCACGGCTATGTCGGTGTTGTTCCAGCCGCCGGTGCCTATGTAGCTGCACATAATCCACTTGCTGTCTGGGCTCCATTCAAACCAGATGTCGCCATCGGCATAAGAGAAATTGTATTTGCCGTCGAGCACGGTGCGCACTTCCTTCGACTTCAGATTGATGATGCGGAGGGCGGCACGGTCTTCATAGAAAGCCACTTCCTTGCCATCCGGACTAAAGGCTGGATACTGCGAAGTGATATCGGTCTTGGTAAGCTGCTCCTCTTCAATGTCGGTGCAGTAAGTAAAGTTCTTTTCCTTCTCGTTCTTGATCTTAGCCAGGAAAATCTGCCATACGCCGTTGCGCTCAGAGGCATAGACCAGACTTCTGCCATCTGGGGCAAAGCTCAGGTTGCGCTCCTGCTGAGGAGTATCGGTGATGCGCTTGGTGGTCTTGTATTCTGTAGATGTAACATATACATCGCCGTGCATCACGAAAGCCACCTCCTTGGCATCTGGAGAAAGGGCTATCTCGGTGGCTCCCCACGACTGCACCTGGCGGATGAGGCTTGGCTCCTCGTTGTCGGTGGTGATGGAGATACTGACCTTCTGAGGCTGTCCGCCTTCCTTTACGGTATAGATTTCGCCATCGAAGCCATAGCAGAGCAGACCATCATTAGAAGAGGTGAGGAATCGGATAGGATTCTTCTTTTCGTGGGTTATCTGGGTATCCTTTCCGCTGGCGATGTTGCGGCGATATACATTGAAGGAACCATCCTGCTCGCTCAGATAATAGAAGCTCTGGTTATCGGCTGCCCATACCGGGTTGCGGTCTTCGCCCTTGAAGTTGGTGAGCTTCTGGTATTTTCCGTTGTCGAGCATCCAGATGTCTCGGGTGATAGGCGAGGTGTGGTGCTTGCGCCATGCATCCTCGTAACCCTTCTTGTCGTGGTAGAGCACCTGTCCGTTCTTGTTGATGCTGATGTTTTCCATCGGCTGAACGGAATACAGCTTAGGACGACCGCCCTGGGTGCTTACCTCGTAAACCTGCGAGAACTCATTGGATGCAAACAGGTTGCTCTGGGCAGTAGGCATAATATTGGCAGCGAAGAGCACGTGGTCGTTGTCCTTAAAGGCGATAGGAGTTTCCTTGCCGCTGTGGGTGGTGAGTCGGGTAGGCGCACCGCCCTTGGCAGAGATGACGTACACATCCATGCTGCCTTCGCGGGTAGAGGTGAAGGCTATCTTCTTGCCGTCGGGGCTCCAGATAGGTTGAGAGTCATAAGCGGCATGGGTAGTCAACTGGCGTGCCTCGCCGCCCTGGGCAGGAACGCAATAGAGGTCGCCCTTGTAGGCAAAGGCGATGGTAGAGCCATCAGGCGAGATGGCCGGGTAGCGCATCCACAGCGGACCCTGCTGGGCCTGGGATGCCAGAGATGCTGCCAGGAGGGCAGCGCTCAGGAACAGTTTCTTCATATCAATTGTTTATCATTATAAGTCGATTATTTCTGCAAAGGTACAACAAAATATCGGTAAGATAGGTTTTAAAATTCAAAAATAGGTTAATTTTGGTATATAAGTCGATATTTCTGTAGTATGAATGCCATTCTTTCGAGATATAATCGTAATTTTGCACTAATTTAAAACCTATTATTCAAAAAATTATGTTACGAAGAATCATTCTAACTGTGGCTCTCTTGGCAAGCCTTTCTCTTTCAGCCAAGGATTTGAACGTGGGAAGTTGGCAAATCGTTCCTTTACCAGAGCAGGTGAAGGAGGTGGAGGCAGCTCCGTTTAAAATCACTGCAAAGACAACTATTTATTACGCTGCCGGCGATGAGAAGCAGAAGAAGGATGCCGAGTTCCTGGCATCTCATATCAAGGAGGTAACAGGTATTGAGGTGAAGACTACTGACAAGCAGGAGAAGAAGCAGATTCGTCTGGTTCTGAATTCCGGCGACCCGAAATCTGAGGCTTATTCCCTGGTGGTGAACAAGGCGGGCATCACCATTTCTGCCACCTCTCATGTGGGCATCTTCTACGGCATCCAGAGCGTGATGAAGGCATTGCCTATCGCCAGGGATGTTAAGAGCGTTTCCCTGCCTGCCGTTGAGGTGAAGGATGCGCCTCGCTTTGCCTACCGTGCGTTTATGATTGATGTAGGCCGCCATTATTTCAGCGTTCCTTATCTCAAGAAGCTGATTGATGTGTTTGCGATGCACAACATCAACTATTTCCACTGGCATCTTACCGAGGACCAGGGCTGGCGTCTTGAAATCAAGAAGTATCCGATGCTTACCCAGATTGGGTCCAAGCGCAAGGAAACCATCCTGCCAACCAATAAGAATGAGTTTGATGGCGTTCCTGTATCGGGCTATTATACCCAGGATGAGGCTCGCGAAATCGTGAAGTATGCTGCCGACAGATACATCACCGTGATTCCTGAGGTGGATATGCCGGGCCACATGCTGGCTGCCCTGGCATCTTATCCGGAGTTGGGCTGCACGGGCGGTCCTTACGAGGTGGCTACCCGCTTTGGCGTATTCGAGGATGTGCTGTGTGCCGGCAAGGCGAAGACCCTTCAGTTTGCCAAGGATGTGATGAACGAGATTATGGACATCTTCCCATCCACCTATATTCATATTGGTGGCGACGAGTGCCCTAAGAACCGCTGGAAGGCATGCGAGAACTGCCAGAAGAAGATAGAGGAGCTCGGCATTCAGGAACTTCCTAAGCACAGCAAGGAAGAGCAGTTGCAGACCTGGTTCATGGGCGAGATAGAGAAGCTGATTAGAGACCGTGGCCGCAAGATGATGGGTTGGGATGAGATTCTGGCAGGAACTCCATCCAAGGACATCACCGTTTGCGGTTGGACCAGCGTGAATGCCAGCATCCGTTCAGCCCGTGAGGGTCATCCTACCATCGTGGCTCCTATCACCAATTTCTATTTCAGCAATCCTCGCATCAACAAGATAGAGGGTATTCCTAGCATCCAGCGTGTATACGATCTGGAACCTTGCTCAGATAAGTTGACTCCTGCCGAGCAGAAGAACATCATTGGTACCGAGGGTTGTATCTGGACAGAGTGGGTGAAGGATGCTGAGAAGTTGGAATGGGAGTTGTTGCCAAGACTTGCCGCCCTTTCTGAGGTTCAGTGGACCGCCAAGGACAAGCGCAACCTTGAGAACTTCCTCCCTCGCATGCTCCACATGCAGGATTTGTATCGCCTTTACGGCTTGAATTACAAGGCTGATATCGAGGATGCCGTGAAGAAGCATCTGGAAGAAAAGAAGTAATATTTGTAGATAGCTCCGCCACAGCGGGTATGTGCAAACTATCGATTCTGATACCTTACTATATATAGGGGCATCTTTGTTTCTTTGATAGAGACAGAGGTGTCCCTATCATTTTTTATTAATTTCAAAAATATATACGTATTATGTCAAGAAGCAAGAAAACATCAGAGTCGTTATTCCAGTTCCTTCTATCTCCGCTCCATCAAAAGCTCAGAAGTGGATGATGCCAACGCCAGGATACTGGCTGCACTATAAGCCACAAAAGTGAATAAAAAAAAGGAATTTTGTAAAATGAACCAAAATGAACTAAAATGAACCAAAATGAACCAATTTTCCTGAATCTTTACATAAGAGACACAGAAATGTCTAAAACATTCGTTCTATCAACGACTTAGAAAATTGCGTACGAAAAGAATGCTAAAAAAATGTTGAATTTCGTGGTGTGATACTAGTTTTTTAACACGCATAATTTGCTAGTTTCCAACATTTTTCGTATTTTTGCAAGAAGAATCTGTGTCTCTTATGTAGAGATTCAGATAATCGACATCAAAAAACGAACTTGATTCGCATGATGAAAGAGACAAATATACAATCACAGGTTACGTCCACTATTGCAGGGGACGACGGCGAAGCCGTGGCAAAAAGTGAACAAAACGCTAAGAAAAAGGTTCCGGAAAAGCCTAATGAAGGGCTTGAAAAACCTGCTGATGCAGGATGGTATGTGGCTGTAGTGAGAGTGAATTGTGAAACGAGAATAGCTGATTCTATACGAATCAATCTTAATCACAATCATGTTTGGTTTGATTACTGGATTCCCAAGGTAAAAGTAGTTTATATAGACAAACGTTCCAATAAGCGAAAAGTGAAAGAAAAGCTATTTCTTTCCACTTTCATCTTTTGCAATGTTTCTCCGAGACAACTTGACAATATCCGCTTCCGTTCGGATGTTTATAAGATGCTGACGATGCCTGGTCAAAGGAAAATATATCAAATTCCCGACCAGGTTATTGCCAACTATCGATATTTTGTTGAGAATGATGAAGAGCCTGTCACTGCTGCCCCTGTTCCTTTGAAAAAAGGTATCAAAGTGCGAGTGGTGTCAGGCAGCATGAAAGGTGTGGAAGCATACGTGCAGAGCTATAATGGAAAGAAAGCCGTCATTGGCAGCGAGATTAAGTATATCAGTGGTGCCACGCTTACGATAAGTAGAAATTTACTCGAAATCGTTGAAGAAAGTTGAGCTGTAGAATGATCTTGTTGCATTAAAAAACTATGAGTTATCTGAGTAAAATATTATAGTAAGTTATAGCAAAGCGGTCCCATCCCACACAACCTGGCGAGACCTTTGATGCCCCGCCAACCATAAAGCATAGCGGTTCCGAGCACCGGAGGACGGTTACATCCCTAATCCCTATGGTAGGGATTTAGGACTTGGGTATAGGGTAAGGACCCCCTCTTCGCAAGAGGGGGACAGGGGAGTCGAAGCAATACAATACTAAGATAATTATGAATAAAGAAGATAGAAATTCCTTTCGAAAGGAAATGCTCGGTAAGTTAGAAGAGCATTGGGCTAAGAGTAATAGCCCTAAAGACGACCTCTTCTATTACCACCCTTCTGAAGATAAAATCGTCCTATCCCATGCCTTGTTCTGGGGGATGCCCCAAAACATAAAAGGTAAGGTAGGCAAGGATAAGTACTTATTGCTCCTTCGCCAATATCAGGAAGAAATGCTCGAAGCCTACTTGACGGAATCAGAAGATTTCAAAGACTTGCTGCACTATTGCAACATCATGTACAATGCTCTTCCTATGCTACTTCGAAGCACCTACGATTTCCATACCCATTTAGATGCTCGCAAGCTAGTCGCCATAACGATTGTCGCTGGCGGCTATGGTGGAGATATGCTTGAAGACCAGGCTTATGACCTCCTCGATGATATAGACTTCTATTATAATAAGGTAAAGTGCCGCAAGATAGAACAGATGTTGCTGACTTTGAATAAGCTAGTTGTTGCAGAACTGCAATCATGAATGAATTCAATATAGTCTTCTCTTTTCCGAAAAAAAGAAGACTATAATGCGATGAAACGTTTACTTTATAAACGTTATCTGTGAATAAACTAAGATTATCATGACATCCGAGGATTTTATAAAAAGACATAGTGCATTTTGGCAACAAAATGGTTTTGACTATCAATTTGCTCTTTTTGTCAAATTTCTTTTTGAAAGTGATTTAGTGGATATTGTCAAATATGAGGATAAAGATGATATTGTTATAGATCATGGTTCTTGGAAAATTGACTTGATACAAGTAAAGCACTCTTTTTTAGAGGGGAAGAGAATGACAAATTCCAATGAAGATATTTGGAAAACAATTATCAATTGGTTAGATTTCATTAAATTGCTAGAGGCAGAAGGTAAACCAACTCGTGATATAAGATGCATCTTAATAGTTAATATGTTTCCTGCCCATGATTTTTTAAATGTCATAGACAAAGTGAGACATGGTGAGGCTGATTATGAAGATATTGTTGGTTGTTTGAAACAATTTCAAAACATGAAAACTTGTCGAGAGGCAGTAGGGAAATTGCTAGAAGAGCGCAAGAATGTAATGAAACTTATATCAAAGATAGAGGTGAGGCAGATAGATAACCCAATTGGTGCGATGTTTAATAGATTTATGGATAAATATGCATTCCCTGTGTTGGCGGATGATGTGCTGTTTTCTATTATAGGAAAACTATGGGTAAAGAAAGAACAGCATAAAGAGGGAATCTTTCAGATGAGGGTTGAGGATTTTCTATATGAGTTTCAGTCAGATATACAAAAACTGACGATAAAGCCATTTGAACCTATAGAGGATAAAGATGGCAGAGAGTTGCCTATCGATTATCGCCAAATGACGATGGTAAAGCAATTGGAGTCAATTGGTATATCTGATAGTTTAAGCATTACTCTATATATGGGCTACTATTGGTGTTATGTGAATAGTATTAATGCTTATTGTGTTACAAGCCATGAAATGGCTGATAGCCTTCGTGAAGAAATAGAGCGGAAGGTAATAAAAACATGGCAGGGTATATATGTTGATGCTAATCATGAAATGCTTAATACGGCAGAAGGCAATGATGAAAAAACAATGAAATCTTGCGGGTATTCATGCTTTTCTCAGTCAATGAAAACTGATGTCAATTACAATGGAATTCAGATAAAGCCACATTTCTCTTCAGGGTGGATGCTGGCACTATCTAATGAACTTACCCCTCGTGTATATTGGCGTGCTGATTGGAATAGGGAGAATATGTAATGGAATTAGATTATCATATATATAATAATGAAGCCTTAGTTGCAAGTTTGATACATGGTGTATTAAAGAGAACCATGAGGATGAATGTTGCTGTGGCTGCGGCTTTATTACCTTTGGTACTAGATGAATCAGTCTGCAATTTGGTGGAAAACAGGCATTTTGCTTTGGTGAATGTTCTTCAAATTAGGAAAAATAAACTGCTGAATTTTAACGACCAATATCGTGATGCTTTACCTATCTTGATAAACGGAGTGTCTGTGTTGTTAGATTTGCATCTCGTTTCTTTGGAAAGTGAAAGTATAGTGCTATTGGATGTTAATACAAGAATACTAGATGTTGGGGAATGTTTAAGACTGGAACGATTGGTTCGAGTGTTTTTCCAGCTTTATCAAGAAGCAGTGCGGATGAAGTTATCTGATTTATACAGACAATTAAACATAGAGCTATGAAATTTAATGTATCTAGATTAATAATATGGTTTGAGCCAGTGGATGAGCCGCAAGTATTATCCTTTTACCCCAATAAAGTAAATGTGATAACAGGTAATTCCTCAACTGGTAAAAGTAATATTATAGCAATCATCAATTATTGTTTGCTTTCCGAAAAGTCAAACATTGTGGAACCTGTTATCAATCAGTTCTCTAAATGGTATGGTTTGGAATTTAATGCAAATGGGGAAACTTATGCTATTGCACGAAAACGTCCTGATTTGGAAACTATAACAAGCGATGTGTACATTCAAAAGGGAAAATTTGAAGATGACTTTTATCCTTCTAGTACCAACTATCAAATTCAAGGTGGACGGAAATACTTGAATAGTGTCCTAGGTTATCACAATGAAGGTAAGGAGTTTAGGTTCAGAAGCAACTTTATCTTCAATATGCTTACTGAAAACATCATTACTTCTCCTTATGATTATCTAAATATTAATTTCTTTGATACTAAATATTTTGGCAAGTCCGAGTTTCGAGAAATGTTGGTTGATAATGTTATTACTCCTAAGGGACTGAATACGGAAGAGCTAAAAAGTGAACAAAAGAAATTGGGAGCAGAAATCAAAAAACACGATAATCAAAAAAGGCGATTGCAAAATGTTCAAGATGTCGTAGAATCTTGTATTGCATTGTTGAAAGGTAATGGGTTTGATGTTAGTGACATAAATGGAAAGGATTTGAATGAGCAGGTTGCTCTTTTGCGTAAACGAGTTGAAATGGCTAAGGTAGCTGTGTCAAAAAACGAGGAGGAATCCGATAATGATATCGACCAAATCAAACGTAGCTTGATGGAAGATTCTATCTATTTGCATAACTTGGTGTCTGCAAAGGCTCAGTATGAGCAATATTTGGGTACGTTGGATAAAATGCAAGATGCATTGAAGCCTATAGAGTATCTTCAAAGAATGAAAGAGAATGGCATCTTTACGATGTGGACAGATTATATTATGAGATCTTTGGGGAAGGCATTATCGCAAATTGTGGAAGAAAGAAAACAAAATGTTTTGGATACATTTAAGTTTGAAGAGCAGATAGCTGAGGTGAAGCGAAAAATTACAGAAAAACAAGAATTGATTAAGCAAAGTTCTGTATTAAAACAAGCTGTATACCAGCAAGCTCAGTCTTATCGGGCAATTGGTGTTGTAGAAGAAAAACTTAGCCATTTGGATATGAAGGAGGAACCAAAGGATAAGGTGTACAGTATAGATGATTATGATGTGAGGGTTAAGCGTTTTGAGGAACTCGCTACGCTTATTGATGAAAAGGAACAGGCTGATTATAAGAAATGGCAGAAATTAGAAGATGAGTTTCAATGTATATATGACAATTTTAATTATATGGAGTTTTATGAGGGGTGTAAGACAAAATATAATAGAGAGTGTCAGCGTTTGCAGTTGAGAGGTAGGGATGAAGGTTATGACTATGATGTTGTTGGAAGTCAATCTAACTATATGTTCATGCATCTATGTTTTTTCCTAGGTCTGCATAGGTATCTTATAGATTATGTGGATTCAAATGTCTTTCAGTTCTTGTTTATTGATCAGCCAAGTATTCCTTATTATGTAGGAAATGCCGAGGTAAATAGCAATGATGAGGATAAGCTAAAAGATGCCTTTAGAGTTATCAATGACTTTATGGATTATGTGGTGAATAGCAAAAAAGAAGACTTCCAAGTCATTCTTGTTGAACATGCTCCTAAAAGTTATTGGGAAGGTGAAAATGGATTTTCTTATTTTAAGACATGTCACCAGTTTTTGGATGGTGAAGCGTTGATTCCAAGTCGTATAATAAAGAAATATACAAAAAATGATTAAGTTTGGTAAAATAAAAAGTGTGGTACTTCATTTTGTAGGCAATAAGTTTAATGGTGAGGGTGTGAAAATTTCAAACGAATGTTTGAATTTCGCTCCAGTCAAAAAAGATCTTGCCGCCCTTGTTTCTTCTGCTTTTGACATGAAGGAATTGTACTCGTTTAAAAATATAAAAGCGTCAGAAAATAAGATTTTTTCTTATGCTCAACAAGTTTTTGATACCCCAGATGCATTGTTGAAACAATCGGTTTACATGGCAAAGACTTTGTATGAACAAGGAAACTCTACCAAAGTTTTACCAGGGGAATTATGGGTATTATATTTGGAAGATGTTTCTTATAATAAGCAATTGTTTTCTGCTATCGTATTGTTGAAGACAGAAAAAAAAGAAAAAAATGTGATGCTCAAATCTATTAATGATGGATTTGAAGTTGAAACAGTAGAGACCTTTTCATTGCGCAAGGCTGATAAAGGATGTTTAATTCTAAATACAGAATCAGACAAAGGATATGTTGTTTCTTGTTTTAATAAAAGTCATAAGGTTGGTGATTTTAAATATTGGGTAAATGATTTTTTGCAATTAGAACCATATCAAACAGCTTTTCATCAGACTAAAACTTTGTTGAAAGTTTGTGGTAATTTTTTGAAGACTCAAGCTGTTGGGATGAACAAAAAGGACAAAGCTTTGCTTGTTTCTAAAATAAAAACAATAATGCGTACTAAGGAAAGTATTTCTTTAGAGGAATTTGCGATAGATGTTTATGGTGATGAGTATGGTAAAAAGTTTATAGACTATGCTCGTTCGCAGGAAGATATATATCAGCTGCCTCAACAAACATTATCTTTGGAGTCAAAATTAGGACAGGCAAAAACTGCATTCCCAAAAACAACCATTCATCTAGACTCTAATTTTGATGTTACCATATTTGGGGGAGAAGGTTATATTCTTAGAGGAAAGGATGAAGATTCAGGTTTGAATTATTATACGTTGTATTTTAAAGATGAACGTTAAGATGAAAGAACCCAATGGAAAAGTTTGGTGGATTGGAGCTATTGTCATTTGTCTTCTCCTTTGGGGAGGTGGATATATGTTAACCAATTATATATCTTTGAATTATTTTCCAGTGGGTAAAGAGAATTGTGCACCAGCCTTGTTTGGTGATAGTTTTGGTGCGGTCAATGCCTTGATTTCTGCTTTTGCTTTTGCTGGTATGATTGTAACCTTTGTGTTGCAACGCTATGAACTTGGAATGCAACGCCAAGAACTGGAGGCACAAAGGGAGGAGTTTTCAACTCAGAATGAAACGTTAAGATTACAGCGATTTGAGAATACTTTTTTCAATATGATGGAACTCCAGCAAAGTATAGTCAATGATTTATATGCTAAAGATTGGCATACGAACAATATTTGGGAAGATAATCCTTCTGAGCCTGGCAGGTTGGCTAAAGAAGTTATAGCGGCAGATGAGTTTAAGGGACGCAACCTCTTCTTTTATATATTTTGTAAATGTGAGTATGATATTGGTACATCTTTCGAGCCACAAAAAGTAAATGGTCTCTTTGGTGTGCTTTATCATAAAGGTTTGAATTTTATTGAGAATTATACAACCACGACATTAGACCACTATTATAGGCATCTCTATACAATATTGAAGTTTATAGATGGAAATGTTTGGCTTGCTAAGGAGGAACAATATAAGTATGCTACATTTTTAAGAGCCACCCTTTCTCGTTACGAGTTAGTGATGCTCTTTTATAATGGTCTGCATCATCCAAAATTAAAGAAATTGATGGAAAAATATTGTATTTTGAATAATTTGCGCCCAGAATTACTTGCTTTGAGTTTGGAGAATAACCGATATTTGCAAAATATCAATATAAAAGACTTTCAGGAATTGTGTAATCAAGGCTTTTCTTGTCGTGATTATGAATTCTCTTTAACAACTCAAAAAGACGATGACACGAAGTATTATTTAGGCGCATTTTATACGGATGAAGAAATACAGAGAGGAATAGATTTGCTAAACAGATGGAATCATTATATAGCAGGTCGATTGCCTTTCAAACAGTGATGATTTTAAAAGTAGACTTTTATGTTTGAACAGATAAAATCGATAATAATTAAAGGAGGCCCAGTACATTAGTAAACGTAATGAAAGCTATGGAAGAGAAAGATTTTATATTTCATCCAATTTGTGTGGTTCCACCCGAAAGACATTATGATTCGTGCAATGAATTAAAGGATGATCTGGTGTGGTATGAAAAGTCACGAGCATTCTTTTATAAACATCATCCTGAGTTTATACCTCAGAAAGGGCAATTCGAGCAAGTCAAATTGGCAGGTAAGAAAGGCTTCATATTACTTCCTACATCATTAGACTATGGTGTTCTGTATCGTGGTCAAGGAAAATATCATGGAACATGTCTGCCTTCGCTTTATCGTCAAGAACTTACAGATGAGGAGATTTTCGTAGAACATGTTCGTATTGCTGAATTCCGTCTGTTCTTGGAGCAGTTTGATGTAACTCGGCATTTCCAAGAGTGTGGCTATGTTGTAGATTATGTTGGATTGGCACAGCATTATGGATTAAAAACAGATGTGCTGGATGTCACTTCTGATATTGATATCTCCATGTTTTTTGCCATGTGTGATTATGACAAAGATACGGATACATACAAGCCCAAGACAGAAGACAAAGAATATGTAGGATACATCTATGCGATATTGGCTAATGAGACAAGCGATGATTCCAAGAATCCTTTTGGTGTGTTTTCTAACAAGATTAACGTGATAGGTCTTCAGCCATTTCAACGTCCAGGCAAACAAAAAGGATATGCCTGTCATGTAGGAAAGAAAGGTATATTAAGGGGCTATCTATATTCGTTCTCTTATACAAAGGAAGATTCGGAAGCAATCTATAATCATTATCACCAAGGTGATGCTTTATGGTGTAAGGATGATATTGTTGATACAGCCAAAGAAATAGCAAGTACCAAAACGTTTTCCAGCGAGGCTGTCAGTCTTGCCGTCAGAATGTTTGGAGGCGCCAAAAGTATCAACAAGAGGATTAAAACTTTGAGGTTGTCTGGGTTTAGCATTACTGGTCGTAGAAAGTTACCTTGGTACTCTATCAAGAAGTCACTAACAGAAAAGCAATGGATAGACATACATCAAAATATAGTTGCTAGAAAAACTGTTTCGGCCAATATTAAGCGCCCCTATTTAAGTACACAACAAATAGGTCAGTTACTCTTTTTTAATTATATGTATGGATGTGTCGATAGCCCTAAGGGGTATGACTCAGGCCTTTGTTTTATGGAAGGTAAAGAATCTCCTGTTTGGGGATTAAGTAACGAAAAGGATAAGATTCCATTTACACCAGGTGCGGATGGTAAGATACACGCAAAATGGTACGAGAATGGTAATATAGCACCAAGAACAAGGTCTTTTCAAGTTCCAGACGATTTTAAGCCCCAGCTGAAAAGAATACGTTGATGATGTTGCAGATTTCTTTGAATTTGCAGCAAAGTTAATGAGAAGATAAAACAATGAATATAATCAAAACCGATATAGAAGGCGTTCTCATTATAGAGCCACGCCTCTTCCGTGATGCTCGTGGCTACTTCTTCGAGAGCTTTAGCGAGCGAGAGTTTGATGAGAAGGTTGCCCCAATCTTGGGACACAGTGTTCACTTCTGCCAAGATAACGAGTCAATGAGTAGTTATGGTGTCATGCGAGGCTTGCACTTCCAGCGCCCACCATATACTCAAAGTAAGTTGGTACGCTGCGTAAAAGGTAGAGTACTTGATGTTGCTGTAGATATTCGCAAAGGCTCACCAACCTATGGCAAGCATGTGGCTGTAGAGCTGACAGAAGACAATCATGTCCAGTTCTTCATCCCTAAGGGCTTTGCCCATGGCTTCGCAGTTCTCTCAGAAACAGCCGTCTTCCAATACAAGTGTGATAACTTCTATCATCCAGAAGCAGATGGAGGTATCTCTATCCTGGATGATTCCCTCGGTATCGATTGGAAGATCCCAACCGAACATGCCAATCTTTCCGAGAAAGATACGAAGCATGCGATGCTGAAAAATTTCGAAACACCATTCGATATCAATGTAGATCTCTACAAGTAATTGGGCAGAGTTGAAAAAACTCCTCCCAAAATTTGGTAGTTTCATCAAAAACCCTTATTTTTACACCTAAAAATGGAGATACAATTATGAATACAGCTACATATACATTAGATGTCCCTGCAACCGATATTTTTCTTTTCAAATCATTGATTAAGAAATTCGGGTGGGTTGCCAAAAAGCAAAAAGCCCCTAAGGCTTGTAGATTAGACAAGGCATTAGAAGCAGCAAAGAATGAAAAACTCTTTGCTACTAATGATTTGGATGAATTAATGAAGAGTCTTGCTGAATGATGAAATATACAGTTAAGTATTCAACTTTGTTTAAAAAGTCATTTTTAACCGATACTGGTACACATAGTGACATTTTTGGCTGGTAGCCCACTAATATGAGTTATCTGAGTAAAATGTTATAGTAAGTTATAGCAAAGCGGTCCCATCTCGCACAACCTGGCGAGGGCTTTGATGCCCCGCCAACCATAAAGCATAGCGGTTCCGAGCACCGGAGGGCGGTTACATCCCTAATCCCTATGGTAGGGATTTAGGGCTTGGGTATAGGGTAAGGACCTTCCCGCTGGGGAGGGACAGGTGGGGCATATATAGCACCGGAGGGCGGTTACATCCTCTCGTCCCTGAGGGAAGAGAGGCTTGGTGAGAAAGGTGGAGCCTTCCTTAAGGGTAAGGAAGGACGGGTAGGTTTTCGAAAAGCTCCTTTTGCCTAAAGGGAGGCAGAGGGTTTCAAAAGTGCATACCCTCCAATCACCCCATAACATACTAACGGTATGAGAAATGCAATCGCCATACTCCCCGTAGTATCCGCAATATACCCCATGATTACAGGAGCAACCGCACCACCCACTATCGTCATGATAAGCAACGAAGAAGCAAGCTTGGTCTTTGTACCCGCATCCCTCAATGCCAGCGAGAAGATAGTCGGAAACATGATGCTCTCTCCCAGATACAGGGCGAAAAACGCAATGAGAGATAAGGTTCCGCTACATACCACCACAATCAATGTGGCAATAAAAGTGAGGATGGCACAAGCCAGAAGCACCAGCCTTGGCTGGACATAATTCATGATGACACCACCAGCCAGTCGGCCGATAAAGAACAGACCCATTCCGCCAAAGGCGAGATACAGACTGGCAGTCTGCTTCTCTATATGAATACTCTCCTCAGCATAGTTGATGAAGAAACTGTTCACACCAGTCTGGGCTGCCACATAAAGAAACAAGGTCAGCATACCGAAACCGAATGCCATCACTCGCATCGGCTTCTCCTCCACCATCTCGTTCGTATCCGCCTCATGCGCTCTCCTTGGGTCCGGCAACTTGATCCTTGACAGGACCAGTGCCACAGAAAGCACGAAGATACCCACCAGGGCATAAGGGATGGCAATGTTGACACCCGAGAACAGAAGCTGTCCGCCAACCAGCGGTCCTACAATCCATCCGATACCATTGAGCGACTGCGACAGGTTGATTCTGCTCTCCGCCTTGTCAGGATGTCCCAGTACCGTAGTATAAGGATTGGCACTCGTTTCCAGACAGGTCAGTCCGCATCCTATCACAAACAGCGACAGAACGAAGAAGTAGAAACTGTTGATCCTGCTTCCCGGTATGAACATCAGGGCACCGATACCGAAGAGAACCAGACCTGTTATCACACCCCTCCTGTAGCCCCACTTCCGGATAATCCATCCGGCAGGCAGCGCCATCAGAAAGTAGGCACCATAGACAGCAGCCTGTGTCAGGGCCGACATCGCCTTGCTGATATGGAACGACTCCTGGAAATGCGGATTCAGCACCTCGAGGATGCCATGGGCAAAGCCCCACATGAAGAAGAGGCTGCTGATGATGAGGAAGGGCACCAGATAGTTATGCCCTTCGTATCGGTTCCATCGGAATCATCACCAGATGGTCTTCCAGGAAACGGAGAGTCATCTCATCCTGCGTACTCTCTATCTTCTCCGGCCAGAAGTTGTTGTCATAATAATGACGCACCAGACCGGGAACACAGATACCGATAGAATCCTGGGCACCCGAGATGATACCATCATGACGCTCCGGATCCATCTTCGGCAACTTCACCGGCCATATCTTCTGAATCATCTTACGGGTAGAGGTAGACAGACCGCAGCGGTCGCGCACCTCAAAGGTCGGTTCCAGTGAGATGGTAATCGCCCATCCCGGATGATAGTGACTCACATAAGGCTGGTCAATCCAAGTACCAGCCAGATCCAGACGGGTAGGAATCCCTGCCTCCTGTGCCGAATTATCAGATACGTTCGACAACGCCTTCTTCAAGTCAGAAGAAGACCGTGCCTTCAAACCTGCATGAGGCGTGCGCTGGAGTTCGACATATTCGATGCCCCTTTCCTTACAGATCCTACGTTTCTCATCAGACCCACCTTCAGCGTTCACCACAAACACGTCCGGTTTCACCTTATCAAGAGTTGGCAGGAAGTCGATGACTCCGCTTCCCTCATTGATATACGCCTCCTTCACCGCCTTGATATTCTTGACCATGAATAGCCTTTCCTCCTGCGGGAACATAGGCTTACGATGCTTATACTCCAGATAAGTAGCATCCGATCCGATACCCACATACAGGTCACCATACCGTGATGCCTGCTGGAAAAACTCCACATGACCGGAATGCAGCAGGTCATAACACCCGCTCACAAAAACTTTTTTTGCCATAAACTTTATGAAAAGTTAATGGTTTATAGTTAACAGTTAATAGCAACATGCTAACCGTAAACCATAATATATTAATTGAAAATTATTAATTGAAATTCGTAAATTATAAATTGTAAACAGCAACCTATAAACTGTTAACTATAAACTCTCTTTTCCCCTGGCGGTCCCATCCCGCACAACCATGGCGAAGACCTTTGATGGAACGGACTTCAACCAGCAAGCTGTAAACTGTAAACTATAAACTGTAAATTGTTGTCCCCCGGCGGTCCCATCCCGCACAATATGGCGAAGACCTTTGATGGTCCGCCAACCTTAGAGCGTAGCGGTTCTGAGCACCGGAGGGCGGTTACATCCTTCCTTCTGAGGAGGAAGGCTTGGTTAGAGGTGGAGCTCCCTTTGGAAAGGGTTTCTGTCCCCTACAAGGGGAACCGAAGGGGTCGTAAAGACTATTGAACGGAGGGATTCGAAAAAATCCTTCTTTAATGGGAAAAAACGATGCCAGTGAGTGCAATGAAAACTCGCTTTCAAATTGCCGAATGCAGCTCGCTTTATCAACAAGGAAGGATGGAATGATTTTAGAAATTCTTTTACTAATTTTATCCGAGACAGATATAATTTATCTCATAATGTGAGCAATTGGATACATGAAACGAATGATGATATCAAGCCATTGGATATGCATGCAAAGCCATTTTGACAATCATGTGATGTAATCAGAATGAATACAACGAACAAAGGGGAACGACCAAAGACTGGTTGTTCCCCTTTGTTCGTTTAGAGGCAATTGTATCAGGTGTATCTGTCATCTCTGATTTTCCCATCAATTATCGGCTTGCGGTAATTGGTGGTGAGGAGGGACTGGTAGATGATGCCAACGCCAGGATACTGGCTGCACTATAAGCCACAAAAGTGAATAAAAAAAGGGGATTTTGTAAAATGAACCAAAATGAACCAATTTTCCTGAATCTTTACATAGAAGACACAAAAATGCCGAAAACATTCGTTCAATCAACGACTTAGAAAATTGTGTATGAAAAGAATGCTAAAAAAATGTTGAATTTCGTAGAATGATGTTATTTTTTTAACACGCATAATTTGCTAGTTTCCAACAATTTTCGTATTTTTGCAGGGAGATTCTGTGTCTCTTATATCGAGAGACAGATGAACGACATCAAAAAACGAACTTGATTCGTATGATGAAAGAGACAAATATACAATCACAGGTTACGTCCACTATTGCAGGGGACGACGGCGAAGCCATGGCAAAAAGTGAAGGATATGTAGCTGAAAATGGGATAGAAAATTCGCCTTGGAGACTTGGCTTCCTTTGGAAAGACGTATCATGATAAACTCCTTTTAGCTAGCAATGCCAGCCAAAAGGAGTTATAAGAGTTAATCAAGGCGGTGTCGAGCAGCCCAGCTTCCAGCATCCAGACACGGACACTCTTTGGGAGTAGTCCCAGGCAAGTCCCGATGGCCCACAATCTTTGCTTTCGGAAAGAGAATCTTCAGATTCCTGAAAAGATCTACGAGTCTCGTTTCCTGCTCAGCCGTCATGGTGTTGCAAGGTTTGCCTTCCTCATCCAAACCACCCTCATAGCAGATGCCGATAGAGCATCTATTATAAGGTCTGGCATGAGCCCCCACCTCCAGCAATTTACGATGCTGCGACATCGTACCATCCTTTCGGATATAGAAATGATAGCCGATGTCATAAAACCCACGGGCCTTATGGTCACGTCGCAGCTGTTCCACACTATAGTCCTGATTGCGTCGGGTAGCCGAACAATGTAGCACCAGAAATCTCACAGAGTCGGCAGACATCATGTATTTGCCGTTTTCAACTCCGGTGAGAAGCGTACGTTCAGATCGTACATTCTCCCCACCGATTTTCATAGGAAATAAATCATTCATCATCATGGCTCAATAGTCTTGTCCTTCTTTTCGTCACCGTACTTGACGAGTTCGATGGTATCGGGAATCAGGTTGTAGATGTGAGTACCATTCTTCAACTTGTGGTATGAAGGTCGGAAGGCAGGAATGATGCTCTTCACGAGTTTGGCATTCGCATCCTTCTCTTTCTCCACAGCCTTGCCTGTAAGGAAACGGAGGTAGAGCTTGCCGAATCCAAGCAACTCGATGTCGTAACCCTTCTTCAGGTTCTCCTTCACGTAGTAAGCATAGCGGTCGAGTACCGCCTTGACGTCTGCAGGAGTAGCTGTAGACTCCACTGCGATTTGGGTAGCAACCTCCTCGGTGGTTAAGGTACCGTAACTGTAAGGTCTAACAGAATAGACTGTCTGTCCCTTCTTCTCACCCATATTCATGGTCTTCTTTGACACTTTGTAACTTTTACTCATAATAGTAATCATTTAAACGTTTATAATAAAGTTGCAGAGATAAAAGATCTCCATTGCGTTGTCGGATGATTCTGTTCATCTTTGAACGCAGTGCAAAGGTACTAAATTTTGGAGTCGAAAACAAGCGTCTTAACTGGTGTTCACTATGTGTTTACTATTCATTCACGATACGTTCACTTTTAATAAAAATCATAGCAATGGAAGATAATAACAAGGCAAATATCGTCTTTAATATCTCAGGAGGTAACAATCAGATTCTGCCCAATGCTACCAAGGCTGAGCAAAACTTCTATGGCGATAAGTATATAGAGGAGATGATGAAGGCGAAGACCAAAAGTCAAGAGTCTGCAATCTCACCAGAGTCAACCCGCCTCTCCCTATATATTAATAATGTGGAAGCATTAGCTGAATATGTAGCCAAGCTTTCTGCGTGTGCCAATGCCAAGGAGTTGGCTCAGGTGGTGATGGACATGGTGAATGATCCTGGTGTAAAGGTAGACCAATACAATATGGTGAAGCAGGAGTTCATAGAAGTCTTGCAACCCTTGGCTCCCCAGGTTACGACAGGAATTGGTAATATCCGCAAGTATATCAACGAAGCATGGTACAAGTGGAAATGACCACCAGAAAAGTAATGTGAGAAAAATGTTTGCAAAAGACTCGTTTACGCACTCCAAAATTTCAGAATTTTCCATCACTCCAAATTCTTTTTGTAGAATCGAAAATATGAAGGCATTCTGTAAGTGGTTGATAATTAGAAGTATGTGTAAAATGGAAAATGCGGAAGACCTTCGGAAAATCTATAGTTGTACGACTATAACCTCTATAGTTGTACAACTGTAACTCCAGAGCTGTACAACTATAGCATGTATGGTCGTACAACCATAGCTTTACAGTTGTACAACTATAGAAAAATCAACTCGCAGAAATGGTGGATTATAAGCAATTGCTGCAGAAATAAGGCTTTTATTGTTTCTAGATGGTTCATAAAGTATGGAGGATCAATATTTATACATGATACAGCAGGCACAGGAGTTCATGAATGAGAACCACTATGCCGACATCTCCCGTTTGCATTGTCTGCTACGCAAGATGATGCCCAAGGAGTATCATGACCTCATCGATCAAATCAAGGAGTGTCAGGATCCTCATGTCATCTTCAATATTCACGGAGGTAACAATCTCATTGCGCCCAATGCCAGCCATGCAGAGCAGAAAGTGGTAGAGAAACCTGTTGACGAGTTAAAAAACAAGATAAGGAACAATCAAGAAAGAAGACCTATGGACTTACAGGTACAACGATTTTCAGATATCGATCTCAATGATTCCTTTTTCGATTCATTGAGAGCCAGTTATCCAGAGTTTAATGAATGGTATAACAAGAAGGCTGCAGCAGGAGCCACAGCTTATTGCTATTATGTAGATAACGAGTTGAAAGACTTTCTTTATTTGAAGATAGAGGAAGAGGAACTTTCAGACTTGACTCCAGTGCTTCCTGCCAAGAAACGCCTGAAGGTGGGCACTTTCAAGGTTGACAATGAAGACCGACATACCACTCGTGGTGAGAGATTCATGAAGAAAATCATGGATAAGGCGATTGCTGAGGATGTTGATGAAATCTATGTAACCATGTTCCCGACAGAGGAATTGCGGAAGCTGGTAACGATGTTCGAGAAATTCGGTTTCTCTCATATAGCAGACAAGAAACACGAAGATGGTAGTAGCGAGTATGTATTGGTCAAGGACATGAGAACTCAAGTCAACGACCTGATGCTTGACTATCCGTTTGTCCGGAAGGCAGGTTCCAGAAAGTATGTACTCTCTATCAATCCGGAATATCATACCAAACTGTTCCCAGACTCCATATTGAAAACAGAACAGAAGTATGACCTCATACAGGATGTATCGGAGACCAACAGTATCTATAAGATATATATATGCTGGATGCGAGGAGTCAAGGATTTGAAGGAAGGAGATAAACTTGTCATCTACCGCACTTCAGACTATCAAGGACCAGCCTCCTATCGTAGCGTATGTACATCAGTCTGTACCGTCTGCGAGGTAAAGACTATCAAGGACTTTGCCAACGAGGATGCTTTCGTTAAATATACCAATCGCTATTCTGTTTTCAACGAAAGAGAATTGAGAGGCTGGTATCGCACAAAGAACCACTTCACTGTTGTTAAGATGGTGTACAACATAGCCTTCACCAAAAAGGTAATCAATAAAGTAATGAAAGAGCAAGTCGGTCTGAACCCTAACTATTGGGGCTTCTTCAGATTGACCGATGTGCAGTTTGACAAATTATTAGAATTAGGAGAAATTAATGAACGTTATATTGTCGATTAAACCAGAGTTTGTTGAGAAAATCTTTTCGGGCGAGAAGCAATATGAATACCGCAAGATTCTCTTCAAGCAAAAGGTTGATACCGTATATATTTACGCCAGCCGTCCCATCAGTAAGATAATAGGTGAATTTAAGATAGACGAAATCCTTTGTGATACCCCAGAGAACATCTGGAAAGAAACCAGACGCCAGTCTGGCGTTACCCGGAAGTTCTTTGATAAGTACTATAAGGGAAGGGAGAAGGCAGTAGCATTGAAGATAAAGGATTGTAAGGAATATAAGGAAGCAATTAATCCCGAGTCTTTGATTCCAAACTTCAAGGTCCCCCAGTCGTTCATCTATATAAAAGATAAGGTTACTCCCTAGACCGAAAAGGTCTAAGGAATCTGTGTTAATCTTTGAATTGAAAATCGGCGTCCGAAGGGAGATTTGTCCTTTGAACCCACTGACCAGCGGGAAGTAAAGCCAAATCTGTGGGACATTAGAGTACAAAGCAAAAACTCCTCCAAAAATTTGGTGGTTTCATAGAAAACCCTTATATTTGCACAAAGATTTTAAAATAGGAGGTTTATATGGATACATTGAATAAAGAATTTTGGGAAAAGCGTGATGCTGCGATGAAAAGATTCATGGCATCAAAGGAAAGAAAAAGAAAGCGTATGGAAGAGTTAGAGCAGATGCTCCGTCAGGATTATCTAGCTCGCACTGGAGAAGAACCAAAGTTTGTAAATGTTTGGTGACATGAAACAGCTTTCTTTGAAAACAATTAATGCCTCTTCGCCGTATGATGTTATGATGGTAAATCCAAATACTTATCGTTTCGTAACAGATTATAGCGTTGAGATTGCTATTAGCTTTGATCTTGATGACTTGCTGGAGCATGGCGAGGCATACATGTTTAATATCACGAATGTGAACAAACAGCGTTCACCTCGTGATATGAAGGTAAGAGATACCGTAATTGCTATCATAGACAATTTCTTTGAGACAAACGAGTTTGCTCTCCTTTATATATGTGAAACGGGCGATAGAAAGCAAGCAATGAGAAATCGCCTGTTTGATTCTTGGTTTGCTTATGCTAATGGCAAAGACCAATATGTCATTATGGTTGCTAATATCCAAGACTTAGAAGGAGTAGATAATTACGCAGCAATGATTCTAAGAAAAGATAATCCACATTTTGTAGATTACGTTTCAGAATTCAACAATACTGTTAATATGTTTATGTTGAAACCCGAACATTAACCAGGTAGTCCCAATCAGCAAGTTGTAGTAAGGCGGTTCCATCCCGCATAACCATGGCTAGGGCTTTGATGCCCCGCCAACCCTATAGCGTAGCGGTTCCGAGCACCGGAGGGCGGTTATATCCTTCCTTCTGAGGAGGAAGGCTTGGTTAGAGGTGGAGCTCCCTTTGGCTAAAGGGAGACAGAGGGATTCGAAAACCTCATTCGATCGACGACCAGTGCAGAGCGATACTGCAATGAGGAACAAATATAACTTTTTTCAAAAAACTGATAGGTGTAACTACTTGTAATATAGTGGGGATGCTATATTGGTGATATACTCCATTTTAATTTGTTATCTCTTATGATAGATGCGATTCGAATAGAAAATTTGAGAAGTCTTAAAGATACAGGCTTCATCAAATTTAAAAAACTCAATATTCTTTTGGGTAGCAATAGCTCAGGGAAAAGTACTTTTTTGAGAAGTTTTCCTTTGTTTGCTCAGTCTGTAAAAAAGAATCTTAGAGGACCAATTTCTTGGTTTGACGATTCCATGGTAGATTTTGGCAATTATGAGACTGCTATTAATTTTAATGCAGGAAAAGAGGATCTGATATCTTTTTCATATAGATTGCAACCACCTTATTTTTATAATTATAGAGTGGTAGATTTTCATATAATAGGTTCTTCTTTGTTTGAGCGTTGTATTGATAAATTTAAGGAGGAAATTGATTGTAAGGTTTGTTTTTCAAACGATAAGAATGGTACATATGTTAATACTATTCAGTTGTCAACAAATGATAATATTTGTTCATTCTATATTGAAAAAAGAGATGGTTATGTCAAGGCAAAATTGAATGGAACCCTTTTTGATATTCCAAATATTAATTGGATACATAATACTGCACAGGGTATATTGCCAAGATTTGAATTATTAGAATCGGAAAATAGTTTTGTAAGAATTTCAGTACGAGATCTTCTGTTAGAAAATGTTTATGAAACATTAAGAAAGTATTGCAGGAAAAATTTCTCAAGATTAGATAGATTGCAATCAATAGTACTTTCATGGTCTTTTGATAAGGAGAAGTTTTTGAAGATGATGCAATCTAAAAAAACTTTAAAATCATTGCATGCACATGCTCAAAAATGGACGCTAGATAATAATGAATTTCTGGATATTTATAATGGCATATTGGTTTATTTTTTTATGAATATGATTAATGTCCTTGATTCTGAAATGACAAGTTTCTATAGCAGATGTGGGTATGTTGCTCCATTTCGAGCAGAAGCAAGTAGGTATTATAGAAGTCAGGGGTTACAAGTAAATGATATTGATCCATATGGCAGAAATCTACAAGAGTTTATTTCCTCTTTGACAAAATCTCAATTGGATGATTATAACTATTTTTTGGAAAATATTTTAAAGATAAAAGTGTTTGTAAAAGCATCAGCAGGTCATTATAGCATTATTTTAAGTGATAGTAACCATCAGGTTAATATGACAGATGTTGGATTTGGATATTCCCAAATACTGCCAATTTTAACAAAGCTTTGGTATGCTCATTCTAAAAAACGACTTTCTAGATTAAGATATAGTAGTTACTTGATGCAGAGTGATGTTACTTTAATAGAACAGCCAGAATTACATTTGCATCCAGCGATGCAAGCTCTCGTAGCTGATGCTTTAGTCGATTTTTTAGAATTCTCTGATTCGTATGATCGCAATATTATGCGTGATGTTTTAATTGTAGAGACACATAGTCAAACAATTATTAATAGGTTGGGAAGAAGAATTCGAGAGGGAAAACTGTCTCCTGATGATGTCAATATCTTATTGTTCTCTAAGGACGATTTAAATGCAGACACCATGATTAGAGTTTCAACATTTAATGAAAAAGGTCAACTCATAAATTGGCCATATGGTTTTTTTGATCCTGATAATAACTAGTTATGCTCTTTTATATTACAGATAGTTTAATAGTTGAAAAAAGAGATAATCGCTATCCTAAAATTAGAAAAGCTATTAGAAATCTATTGATAGGTTATTCGGAGAGTAAATTGATGTTGCTTGCCGATTATTCTGTTTTAGAATGGATGTTGAATCAATTTGAGTATGATGAGGATTTGATAAGTCCATTAAAATATTTGTATGTGAATTATGCGACAATGGGTATTCCTGAGGAGCTTAAGTTTTACTGGGAAATAAGATCAGATATTGCATCAGAAAGCAAAAGAGAAAATGGAGATGTCGTTATATTCAGTATCTCTTATTTAATGGTTCAGGATTCAGTTTCTATCCAAAAATGTGCTTTGATAGGTGAAGACGAAAATGACTGTTGTTTCTATCGTTATATACTTGATTGGTATCAACAATATAATGGACATAAAATCAATTGTGATTTTCAAAATGAACATGGTGGTGGTGGAAGAATGGAAGTCAAAGTAGCAGATTATTCACATAAATATAAACCTGCATTCGCATTAGTTGATACTGATGATAAGTATGAAGGACAAATCCATGCTGAGCAAACGACTAGACAAAAATGCGAGAGGGCTTCCCGAAACCACAAATGTACTTTTTGGTTAGAAATACTTCCAGTACATGAAATCGAAAATTTGATACCTCTCAATTATGTAGATAAACTGAATTGGAATGAAGCTAATGCATATAAAAAAAGAGCTTTTGATTATTTGCGAAATAATGCACATTCAGAAATGATATTTAAATATTTTGATTTAAAGAAGGGAATACATTTCAGAGATATACAAAACGATTCAAGGTTTAAAGAATTCGCAGGAAAATGCTTTTATAAAAATCCGGAATTATATAAGATTCAAAGTTTTGATGAGTATATTGCGGGTATGAATAATGATGATGATGTTGTTTATCCTACGCTTAGAGAAAATCTTTTCAGCCAAGTTTTAAAAAATATGAAAGGCAATAAATCTTATATGCGAGATAACCCTCCGGAATTGTTAGAATTCCAAAATGATGCCTGGTTATGTATTGGAAGAAAAATGTTGTCTTGGGGATGTGTAAGAAATAGCGAGGCTATTAATATTTAGTCTTCAAATAGGTTTTATAGTTGATTTATACATATCCCATTCCGAAGAATTTGGCGAGACCTTTGATTGGTCTCGTCTACCTTATAAACAACATCAATATATGATGGAAGAAAAATATAGCAATATAATCAAGGAGGCTGAGGTGTTGTTTGATAGCATACTGAAAGATTCCTTGCTGGTTCAAAAGGATACACTCTATGAAGGGTATCCAATGAATCCCACAATTAAGCATAATATAGAGGTTTGTGTAACTGATAATACTTGAAGTTATGGCATCATGGAATGAAATATTGGATAGATTTGGGCATATGCCTAGTCAATACGACTTGGTACGAAGAGAATATCTTAAACAGCTGAGTGATTATACAGGTAGAAATACAATACTCTATTATTCTGCATGGTTGCAAAAGTCTTTGATGGCTAATGGTACTTTTGACTTTGGTATCAATGATAATGACAAGACTGGTTTCATGACTTGTATATATCAGCTTGATAAAACCAAAGGGCTGGATTTGATATTGCATACCCCTGGAGGTGATATATCTGCTACGGAATCTTTGGTAGTATATCTTCAAAGCATCTTTGGAAAAGACATTCGTGTTATTATCCCTCAAATGGCTATGTCTGCAGGCACTATGATTTCTTGTTGTGCAAAAGAGATAATCATGGGAAAACATTCTAATTTGGGACCGATAGATCCGCAGTACGGAATGTATAGAGCACATGGTATCATCGAGGAGTTTGAAAATATCAAGCATGAGAATGAAGTTAATCCGCTAGGTACACAAGTTTGGGGACCTATATTGTCGAAATATACTCCAACTTTAGTGGGTGAATGCCAAAAGGTAATAGATTGGTCTAATGGTTTGGTGAAACAATGGTTGGTGAATAATATGTTTGATGGTATTCCTAATGCCGAAGACAAAGCAGATAATGTTGTTGAAAATATTGGAAGCCATGCTTTAACAAAGTCTCATAGCCGCCATCTTCATATTGATTATCTTCGAAACCTTGGGTTAAATATAGCGGCATTAGAAGATGATGCAGAGTTACAGGATAAGGTACTAAGCATTCATCATTCTACAATGATTACTATAAGTAGTACCAAAGCTGCTAAGATTATAGAGAACCAAAATGGTGTGTCTTTCATCAATACAATAGGATAAAATGAAAGGTAGTGATTAAGGCGGTCCCATCCCGCAAAACCTGGCGTAGACCTTTGATGGTTCGCCAACCTTATAGCGTAGCGGTTCCGAGCACCGAGTAGGGCGGTTTTCTCCCTCGCTCCTGAGGAGAGAGGGCTAGGGGTGAGAGGTGGAGCCTTCCTTAACGGTAAGGAAGGACGGGTAGGTTTTCGAAATATGTTATTGATCAATAAATAATAATTATATGAAAGGAATAGTATTAGCAGGTGGTAGCGGTACTCGCTTGTACCCTATCACAAAAGGTATCAGCAAGCAGCTGATTCCTATCTTTGATAAACCAATGATATATTACCCAATATCAGTATTGATGTTGGCAGGTATCCGTGAGATACTCATTATTTCAACACCATTTGATTTGCCAGGCTTCAAGCGCCTTTTAGGCGATGGAAGTCAGTTAGGTGTGAAGTTTGAGTATGCAGAGCAGCCATCACCAGATGGCTTAGCCCAAGCCTTCATTATCGGAGAGAAATTCATTGGTAATGATTCCGCTTGCCTCGTATTAGGCGATAATATCTTCTATGGTGCAGGATTAAATCAGATGCTGCATCAAGCAGTAGTAGATGCTGAGCAGAATAACAAGGCTACCGTTTTTGGCTATCGTGTAAGTGATCCGGAACGATATGGTGTAGCCGAGTTTGATGAGCAAGGCAATTGCCTCAGCATTGAGGAGAAGCCTGAACATCCTAAGAGCAACTATGCCGTGGTAGGCTTGTACTTCTATCCTAACAAGGTGGTGGAAGTAGCTAAGCATATCAAGCCATCCGCTCGTGGTGAGTTGGAAATCACCACCGTTAACCAGGAGTTCCTGAAGGATAAGCAGCTGAAGGTACAGACTATGGCAAGAGGATTCGCCTGGCTTGATACTGGAACCCATGATTCCCTTTCTGAGGCATCCACCTTTATCGAAGTCTTGGAGAAACGCCAGGGCTTGAAGGTTGCTTGCTTGGAAGGTATCGCATACCGTCAGGGTTGGATTACCGCAGAACAATTGAGAGAGAATGCTCAGCCTATGCTGAAGAATGACTATGGCAAGTATCTCCTTTCAATACTTGTAGAGAAAAATCAAACACTAAAAAAGAATTTAGAATATTAGAAAACAATGAATATAATCAAAACTGATATTGAAGGCGTACTCATTATAGAGCCACGCCTCTTCCGTGATGCTCGTGGCTACTTCTTCGAGAGCTTCAGCGAGCGAGAGTTTGAAGAAAAGGTTGTCCCAATCCTGGGCCATAGTGTTCACTTCTGCCAAGACAACGAGTCTATGAGCAGCTATGGTGTGATGCGAGGCTTGCACTTCCAGCGCCCACCATATACTCAGAGTAAGCTAGTACGCTGCGTAAAAGGCAGAGTCCTCGATGTAGCAGTAGATATTCGCAAGGGCTCCCCTACTTACGGCAATCATGTAGCTGTAGAACTGACAGAAGACAATCATCGCCAGTTCTTCATCCCAAAGGGCTTTGCCCATGGATTCGCCGTTCTTTCTGAAACAGCCGTCTTCCAGTACAAGTGTGATAACTTCTATCATCCAGAGGCTGATGGAGGTATCAGCATCCTCGATAATACTCTCGGTATTGATTGGAAAATCCCAACCGAACATGCTAATCTCTCAGAGAAAGATACAAAGCATGCAATGTTGAAAGATTTTGATTCACCATTCGACATCAATGTTGATTTATACAAATAAAAAAAGAAAATTAACATACTTTACGGCATGAATGATTTTAAGAATATAAAAGTAGCAGTAGCCGGTACCGGCTACGTAGGTCTGAGTATAGCAACGCTATTATCTCAGCACCATCATGTAACAGCAGTAGATGTAATCCCAGAGAAGGTGGAGAAACTCAACAATAAGATTTCTCCAATCCAGGACGATTACATCGAAAAGTATTTGGCAGAAAAGCCATTGAACCTCGTGGCAACCCTTGACGGCAAGTCAGCCTATAAGGATGCAGACTTCGTAGTGATTGCAGCACCAACCAACTACGACCCAGTGAAGAACTACTTCGATACAACCCATGTAGAAGAAGTCATCGACCTGGTTCTGGAGGTAAACCCAGATGCTGTGATGGTCATCAAAAGCACCATCCCTGTAGGTTACACCCGCAACCTCTACTTGAAGTATGCCAAGAAGGGCGTAAAGAAGTTCAACCTCCTCTTCTCTCCTGAGTTCCTCCGTGAGAGCAAGGCACTCTACGATAACCTTTACCCAAGCCGCATCATCGTAGGCTATCCAAAGATTATCGAGCGCCCAGAGTTCGAAGAGGAGAACGAGGCTATCAAGTCAGTAACCAATGTAGAGATGTTGAAGGAAGCAGCCAAGACATTCGCCGCTTTGCTCCAGGAAGGTGCCATCAAGGAGAACATCGATACTCTCTTCATGGGCATGAAGGAGGCTGAGGCTGTCAAGCTCTTCGCCAATACCTATCTGGCACTCCGAGTAAGCTACTTCAATGAGTTGGATACATACGCAGAGGTAAAGGGACTCGATACCAAGGCAATCATTGATGGCGTAGGTCTTGACCCACGAATCGGTACCCATTACAACAACCCAAGCTTCGGCTATGGTGGCTATTGCTTGCCAAAGGATACCAAGCAGCTCCTGGCAAACTATGCCGATGTTCCAGAGAACCTGATTGAGGCTATCGTAGAGAGCAACCGTACCCGTAAGGACTATATTGCTGATGCCGTACTCCAGAAGGCAGGCTATTACAGCTATGCCGATGCCAACAGCTATGATGCCAGCAAGGAGCACAGCTGCGTGATTGGTGTCTATCGCCTGACCATGAAGTCAAACAGCGATAACTTCCGCCAGTCTGCCATCCAGGGTATCATGAAGCGTATCAAGGCAAAGGGAGCAGAGGTAGTCATCTATGAGCCAACCTTGGAAGAGGGCAGCACCTTCTTCGGTAGTAGAGTAGAGAACAACCTCGAAGCCTTCAAGGCACAGAGCCATGCCATCATCGCCAACCGCTATGATGCTTGTCTGGACGATGTAAAGGATAAGGTATATACGAGAGATATTTTCAGAAGAGACTAAAATCTAAGTTGTTTTATATGGTGTATTTACTGAATAGAATAAGGATTGTCCGCTATAACAAAATTCACTATAAAGCAGGGGAGTTTGATAAACGTATATCCTATTGTAAAAGCAGAGGATTGATATATGCAATTGCTTTGATTGGGCATTATCATGTAAGTAATCCTAAGATAAGCGCATATAAAAACGGCATTATCTATCTTCAAAAAAGACTCAATGGAGCCGAAGGTTACCGATATGTTTCTAAGGCAGAAATAAAAGCAGCTATGCGTCCATGTAATAAACGCAAACATACCTTAAAAATCCCTGTTGATATTGAAAGAATTATAGAGAATACAGTAGAAATTATTCATTCGATACCAGCTTTGCATCAACAATGTAAAGAAAGGAATCATGTTTATGCAGACTTTGAGAATGTACAGCATCTACAATGTTATCAATTTTTGATAGGTTCTCTTGTAAAAAATCTGGATATGATTCATGGTGCATTAGATGAAAATGCCCCAGTTAAAGAATTATATAATACTTTATCTGCCAATCATAGATTATGTAGATTATGAGGACGAATTATTCGAACATACGATACCATATTTATCGTGAATTATCAAAAATCCAACGGACTAAAAAGAATGAAAGATCTCAATTGATAGATGAGATTACGGTACCAATATTCTCAGGTGTCATTTCAGCAAGTGTAGCAGGGGTTGTACAAAGGGAGATTTCAAATATGTTCCTTTTTATCCCTATTATATCATTTGTCTTTTTATTGCTTTTATTTCTTTCAAAATGGAGTATCTGTATATATCGTAATCGAATAAAACCACACTTTTGTCCTCTGAAAGACCAATCAAAGATGGCACTAAATTCAGAAGCGGAAAGTTTGTCTGCAAAGTTTAACTATGAAGTGACTTATTTAGCGTCTACTGCATTTAATGAGATTCTTAAAAAAGAAAACAGGATCGAAATCAGAAATTTGAAGATTTTGGATACTTGTTTTTATGTGAACAATGCGATAAGAAAACTTCAAGAGGCCTTATTCTCATATCCTTATCCATTGAACGAAAGTTATGTGTCTAAGAATAAAATAGAAGCGGTTATGAATGTCATTTATGCTACAATCTGTGAACTAAGAGGTATGCAGAATCTGCCTGAAGCTTATGAAGCAGAAATTAGCGGAGTGCAAATAAAGTATGATGATACAGTTGAAACAATAAACAGTATGTATGAATTAAAATTGAATTCTTTTAGAACTAATATAGGCAAGTCCTAAACATAGAAAATAATGTCACTTCAACCAGATAACAACAAGCGAATAGCGAAGAATACGTTGCTGCTTTACTTCCGAATGCTCTTTATGATGGTGGTGTCGCTGTACACAAGCCGAGTCATATTGAATGCATTGGGAGTGAAAGACTTCGGAATATACAATGTTGTAAGTGGTGTTGTGATGATTTGAATAGAGAAAAGACATTTTCTACTCCAATATGTTCTATAGGGATGGTTTTGATAATCAATAAAATATAAATAATTATGACAGATATACATTTTGAAGTTCAAACTAAATGTGGACAACGGTCTGATCATATTGCAAGCGTGAAGAAAACGAGCAGGTATCCATGCTTCGTGCTCAATCATAATAACGATTGGAATGATTACGGATGTTACACGTGGTATTCATTGTTTTACTTCAAGTCTTCAAAAAATAGCGACTTTATTGGTGAGTTGAAGATTATGAACAAGGATAAGGATGATACTAATAGTGTTATACCAAAAAGTTTCACGTCATTATCAAACGATTATTGTTCCTTGGGCATCACCAATAGCTATTATCACAATCTGAAACGTTTGTTTTCTGTGAATGAATGTGAGAGAATCTTGCAGGCTTTGCAAGATTGCGCTGTACAGATAGAGATATATGAAAAATATAAGAATCATGGTACTTTTAAGGTTTCTCTAGTTCGGGAGCTTTCTTCTGAAAAGGCAAGACGTGAGGCTAAGTACATCATACATAACAGATCTCTTTCTAATGCATACAACATTAAGTATAATTTTCATCCAAAATATAACGAAGACTTGTCTGTTCCATTTACACTGAAATTTAATCCGGAAGCCAAGCAACATGGTAGATGTGTTGGAATTATAGGTGAGAATGGAGTTGGCAAGACGACCATGCTAGGTGGAATGATAGAAAGCTTAATCAATCGAAATAAGGAAGAAGCACAAGAAGAATTGCCTCTTTTCAGTAGTGTTATGTCTATATGCACAACTTCTTTTGACTGTTTTGCTGATATAAAACAAGAAGAGGAAACGGCATCTCTTATGCCTTATTACTATTTTTGTGCAAATCAAAACAAGGATGAAGATTCTGACAAAATAAAGGAGTCTGTAAAAGAAATAAGAGAAAGACGATTTCAAAACTCAGAGCTGTTCGAATTCTATGACAAGATGGTAAAGAAAGTTTTACCAGAAACGAAACAATATGAATGGTGGTATTTGGAAGAGAAAAATGGCAAACAGGAATTTCGTATTGCAGATCAAGTTTTAAAAGATATGTTGAAGAATTTAAGCTCCGGTCAACTTCAACTGCTTCTGTTGACAACATTCATATTCAGAAAAATCAATTACGACACATTATTGGTAATAGATGAACCAGAAGTTCATCTGCATCCCAAGGCAATAAACACTTTGTTCAAATTACTGCTATTTTTAGTGGATATGTTCCAAAGCTATTGTATTGTGTCAACTCATTCACCATTGATTGTTAGAGAACTTGTCGGAAGAAATGTCTATCTGATGCGACGTACTGGATATGATTTGGAATTGGGAAAGATCGGAATCGAAACTTTAGGTGAAGACATCTCTGTTTTGTATAACGAGATATTTGGATATGAAGAGAATGCCACTTCTTTGGCAAAGACAGTTCGTGAACTCAAAAGAAATGGAAAGTCATATAAAGATATTGTCTGTTTGTTAAGGGGCGGTTCTCATAAACTGAGTTTCAGTACAAAGATGTTGATTAAACAAATTGTGGATTATGAGAAACCTTAATAAAGCAGTCATTGTGCCAAAAGACTTGCTGAATAGTGTTATTCTTTCAAAAAGAGGTAGCAACAAAACACGTATGGAGGCGATGAGGAATGACTTGGAAGAACGATATGATGAGTATTGTGACAAAGTTGATAACAATACTCTTCATCTATTATCCGAAAAATGGCATTATGACAAGGATGCGATAGCTTCTGATGGCTACTTCCTTTATCACCAATATGACAATTCAAAAGCCTCAATGTCTGATTTGCGAGCAAAAATAATAGAGGCGAACAATGGAGAAATTGTTTTGAAATGTCCTATATGTGAGTTGCGTGATGCCACCGAATTAGACCACTACGTACCTCGCCAGTTGTTTCCTGAATTCTCAGTACATTCATATAATCTCATTCCTACATGTCATGAATGTAACAACAACAAATCAACAGCATGGTGCGACAGTGGTAAACGGGTGTTCTTTAATGCCTATTATGACATGCCAACAGATGAATTACTCTTTGATATCTCTGTGTTAAAAGAGAATGGTATTCTTAGATTGGTGATAGCTCTAAAGAATCTAACCACACCTAAGGAGAGTGCACGCATAGCCATATCTACAATTAAATCTTTGGATTTGATTCCTTACATAAATCAGAAGTTAAATGAGAAATTTAGTCAAAAACTAAAAGAAACAATACTTAGAAGAAAGTATTGGAAAGGTACAGACGAAGAATTCTTGAAGGTAGAAAAGGATATTTTAGAAGAAACTATTAGAGAAATATCAGATATAAATAATTGGGAAAGAATTGTACTGTTAACGATTAAGGACGAACAGATTGTTGAAGATTGGCTAAAAGAACGATTTTGAAAATTGAAAAGTTATAGACTCAAAGGAAAAAAAGTATAAAATATTTATGTCAACTCAATCAGATAACAACAAGCGAATAGCGAAGAATACTTTGCTGCTTTACTTCCGAATGCTCTTTATGATGGTGGTGTCGATGTACACAAACCGAGTCATATTTAATGCATTGGGGCAAGGATTGAGTTGAATTAATGTAAAAAGGATATTATGCAATACAACAATACCCATATGATTATCATGGCCGGCGGCGTAGGCAGCCGCTTCTGGCCAATGTCAATCCCCGATTACCCAAAGCAGTTCATAGATGTGATGGGTGTGGGGCGTTCCCTCATTCAATTGACAGTAGATAGATTGAAGCCAATTTGTCCTGTCGAAAACATGTGGGTAGTGACAAACGAGAAATACATTCGCATTGTCAAGGAGCAAATCCCTGACATGCCAGTAGATAACATATTAGCAGAGCCGGAGGCTCGCAATACCGCTCCATGTATTGCTTATGCCTGCTGGAAGATCCAGAAGAAGCATCCTGATGCCAACATCGTGGTGACACCATCCGATGCCCTGGTCATCAATACCTCGGAGTATCAGCGAGTGCTCAGCAAGGCATTGAGCTATACATCCGATAAGAACGCCATCGTTACTATAGGTATTAAGCCAAGCCGCCCGGAAACAGGCTATGGCTATATCGCCTCAGCAGAGCCAACATCCGTAGATGAAATCTACAAGGTTGAGGCTTTCAAGGAAAAGCCAAACCTGGAGACAGCCGAGCAATACCTTGCCGCTGGCAATTACTATTGGAATGCCGGAATCTTCGTATGGAACATCGATACCATCAGCAAGGCAATCCGCACCTTCCTGCCAAATCTTGCCAGCATCATGGACGAGATTGCACCTTCTTTCTATACCGAACAGGAGAAAGAGGTAGTAGCCAAGCTTTTTCCCAACCTGCGAGAAGATAAGCATCGACTACGCCGTAATGGAGAAGTCAAAGGAAATCTATACTTTGCCAGCCGAATTCGGCTGGAGCGACTTAGGCAGCTGGGGCAGCCTCCGTACCTTGCTTCCACAAGATGAGGCTGGTAATGCCAAAGTTGGCAAGGACATCCGCCTGTATGGATGCAAGAACTGCGTGGTACATGCTGCTGATGAAAGCAAGGTGGTAGTTCAAGGTTTGGATGGCTATATTGTAGCCGAGAAGCACGGACAGCTGCTTGTCTGCTCCTTGAAAGAGGAACAGAGAATAAAAGAATTTAATGCATAAACAGTTGAAATAATAATAATGATATGAGTATATACTTGACTATCTCATGCTCTGGGGGTGCTGAGTTTTATGTTAAATCATCTTTAATCAAGAAAAAATGTCTAATCAATCATTAGATAATAACAAACGAATAGCGAAGAATACGCTATTTTTGTATCTAAGAATGTTCTTGATGATGACAATAAGCCTATTTATGAGTAGGGGTGTATTGTCAACATCGAGCATCTCTGATTATGGTGTATATAATGTCGTGGTAGTGTTGTCACCATGTTCGGCTTATTATCAGGATCAATAACAAATTCAATAACCAGATGGCATGTTCAAATTGTCATTTTCGTTTATACGATACTTACGAATGGTATCGAGCAAAGACACGAGAGTAATATAAAGCCATTTGTTCTAGTGAAATATTATAATAAATATTATCTATAAAATATGTCTTCAGAAACTACAGGAAAAGGCAAATTGATTTTGCAAAATACGTTGTTCCTTTATTTACGAATGTTTGTTATGATGGCAGTTAGCCTTTATACAAGCAGAGTTGTATTAAGGGCTTTAGGAGTAGAAGATTTTGGTATCTATAATGTTGTAGGTGGTATTGTCCTTTGTATTGGATTTCTAAATAATACGATGAGTACTGCTTCTTCACGTTTTATTACTGTAGCTATAGCTCATAATGAAAAGCGTACAATTAAAAAAGTTTTTTCAAATGTATTTACAGTAAATATTATGTTGGCTGTACTAATAGTGCTAATCTGTGAAACTGTTGGTTTATGGTTTCTTTATAATAAAATGAAAATACCGTCTCCTAGACTTGATGCAGCATTTTGGACATTTCAAATATCAATTTTGTCTACAGTGTTGAATATAGTTACAGTTCCTTATAATGCTACTATTATTGCAAATGAGAAAATGCAGGCGTTTGCATATATAACTCTTTTTGATGCTTTTGCAAAATTGTTGATAGCTTACTTCTTGCTTTATATGAGTAGTGTGGATCATCTAATTTTATATGCTCTTTTGATATTGCTTATACAAATTGTTGATTGTGCTATCTATTGTGATTATTGTAGAAGAAAATTGAATATCCGTAAGATAAAACTATCATATGATAAACCCTTCATAAAAAAAATGTTTTCCTTTGTTGGTTGGTCTTCTTATGGGAGTTTTGTTTCATTGGGATTTACACAAGGTTTAAATATTTTATTGAATGTTTTCTTTGGTCCAGTTGTCAATGCATCTAGAGGTATTGCTGTACAAGTTCAAAATGCGGTGCAAAATTTTATGGTTAATTTTCAGTTGGCAGTGAATCCTCAGTTAATTAAATCTTTTTCAGTGAATGATTTTGAGTACACGAAAGTTTTAGTGGTGTTTTCATCTAAAATATCCTTTTACCTTTTGTGTATGCTGAGTATGCCAATTATTGCTAATACTAATTATATTCTAAAACTATGGTTGGGACAGCTTCCTGAATATAGTGTTGAATTTATTCAGGTTACTTTGTGTATTTCAATTTGGCAAAGTTTGGCAACTTGTCTTCGTGTTGTAAATCAAGCGGAAGGAAATATTAAAAGGTTTCAGATATTAGAGTGTACTTGGTTGTTGATGATAGTACCTGTTTCTTATTTGTTGCTGATATTGGGGCTGTCGCCAATCTCCGTTTTTTTTGTATATCTTTTTTTTGAGTTTAGTGCAAATTTCATTCGTATTTACGTGGTCTTACCTAAGATTAAAATGACATATATAGAATATTGTAAAAGCATATATTTACGATTGTTGCCGTTGTTTGTGGTAGCTAGTTCGCTTTCTTTATATTTCCATGTGACAAATGAGGAAACACTGAAATCTTTTTGTATGAATAGTGTGCTAATAGAAGTTGTTATAATACTTTATATTTATGTGATAGGTTTATCGAATATCGAAAGAAATTATTTAAAGAAAATAGTATATGAATTTAAATCAAAACTTATTCGAAAATAAAACGAACAATGGGATTGTGTGTGTGTTAACATGGGCAATTATATTGTTGCAGACAAATTTCTTTAGGTTTAAATATTGGACCGGAGATATTTCTCATTACTTTGATTATGCTCTTTTTGCCTATATTGTATATTGTTTAATACGGTATAATGCATTTGCTAAAAAGAATATTATCTATGGAAAAGTTGTAAAGTTTCTAATGCTAATACCTTTATGTAGCTATTTTTTGAAAATCTCTGCAGAAGGATGGGGTAATGGAGACGTCTTGTTTTACTTAAATTTGATACTTTCATTTGGTGTGTATTTCTTGTTTTCTCAGTTACATGCTTCCGAGGAAATTATAGTGAAGATTATCGTAAGTTCAGCACTAGTAGTTTTCTTTATTCAAGTCTTTCAGCAAATAAGGCCTTCTGGAGTGTTGTTTGCAGAATATTCGGAAGATAGTTTGTTGCGAATGGGAGATTATGCTGAAGTACGTAATGGAATATATAGGTGGCGTTTAGAAACATATTTTATAACCCTTTTTGCAATGTATTATACATGGTGTAAGTTGCTAAAATCATATTCGATAAAACGTCTCGTTGTTTTTGTATGCATATTAGCTTCCATGTATCTATATATGACAAGACAAGTTATGTTTGCTTCCGTAGTAACTTTAGCTCTATCTTTCTTTTTAGATAAACAGCGTCTAAAATCATGGCATATTGTTTTATTTGTGGTAGGAGTTGCACTTTTATATTTTTTTAGTGATGTACTGTTTGGAGAGTTGTTTAAGTACACGAAAGAGGAATCTTCTGATAATATTAGAGATTTAACATTTGCTTATTATTGGGGGCGTGATACCGAGTCTTGGATTACATGTATCTTTGGGCATGGATTATCTAGAGACATTGACTTTATGAAGGAAAACTATATGATTGTAGTAACAGATGTGGGATTTATTGGGCAATGGTTTATTTTTGGTTTAATTTGGATTATTTTATATCTTTATGTTGTATGGAATATTGTTGTTAAATATAGGAAGCATGTTCCTTTATACATAAGGCTCTTTGTAATCGGAACATTTATAAATTCAGCATGGATTTTTCCTTATCGCCGTGAATATGAATTTTTTATATGGTCTATAGTTTTGTATATTTCGTCTATTTATATTTATAAGAGTGAACATGAATATATTAAAAAAAGTCTATAGGAATATTGTTTCTATTCCTATCAATTTCAGATGTTTGCCATTTAAACAAGCTCTGAAATTACCTATTCACATATCAGGAAACATGATATTGGGGCATTTAAGTAAAAACTCCATAGTAATTAATTCTAGTAGCGTTTATCGTGGTATGATTCAATTAGGGATAAATAAAGGATCTTTTGGTATGGGGGGGCAAAATTACTTGGACATTAAACCTGGTGGTAAAATGATTTTTGAAGGAGCTTGTAATTTATGTTCTGGCATTAGAATAACAGTAGATAAAAACGCTCATTTAACAGTTGGTCCGAATGTTTTTCTAAATTCTAATGTCATAATTTCAGTTTGTACTTCTATTGTCTTTGGTAAGAACTTCAGTGCAGGTTGGAATTGTATGATTTCTGATTGGGATGGTCATGCCATTGTTGATTCTGATTCTTTAGAAATTCTAAATTTGCCAGCACCCATATCTTTTGGCACCAATGTTTGGATAGGTGCAAATACGACAGTATTGAAAGGATGCAGCTTTGGTAATTATATAATAGTGCCATGTGCTTCTGTAATAACAAAATCTTGTGTTGCAGAAAAAGTCATTTATGGTGGTATGCCGAATAGAATACTAAAATCACATGTAATAAGAAAATATGAATAAAAAATTATTGGTAGTAATTGTAACGTATAATGCGATGCAATGGATAGATTTGTGTGTCGGTAGTGTGACTAAATCAACTATAAAATCAGATATTTTAATAGTTGATAATGGTTCTTCTGATGGCACGCAAGAATATATTAAGGAACATTTTAAAAATGAAGTTTATTTCGTAGAGTCACAGGAGAACTTAGGCTTTGGACGAGCAAATAATATTGGACTTCAATATGCTTTGGACAATGGATATGATTTCGTATATTTGTTGAATCAAGATGCATGGGTTTTTCCAAATACATTTGAAAAACTTATTGAAACCATGCTGGAACATGATGAGTTCGGAGTGGTAAGTCCAATTCAAATGCAAGCAAATATGAAGCATTTTGATACTTTTTTTAGAGATATAATTTCTAAAAAGTATAATGATAACGATGTGATTGAAATGTTGATGTTTCATAAGGAACAGCAATTGCTTGAAGTGCATGATGTTATGGCTGCGCATTGGATGATTAGCAGAAAATGTTTATCTTCTGTCGGTGGATTTTCTCCTTCTTTTAAGCACTATGGTGAAGACAATAATTATTCTTCAAGAGTGATTTATAAAGGAATGAAGAATGGAGTCTTGTTGACTGCGTTTGCAGTGCATGATCGTGAATTCAGAAAAACGTCGTATAAACGTCAGATTTTTATGGATTATATAAGCACATTGGTTTTAACCAATGATTTAAATCAATGTTCTATCCTTTCTCTCATTCTAAAAAATATAATGTTTGGTTTTAAAAAGTCAATAATGGCTTTAAATATTTATCCTCTGTCATGTTCCCTTAGACTACTTTTTTCATATAATAAAATAAAAGAAAATCGTGACCAAAGCAGACATGACTGTGCTTTTTTAAAAATATAATATATGAATGTAAAGACAAAATTTGTATACGTTCTTGTGTGCAATAAATCTGGCTTTTATTTGGAACAATTCATAATATCAGCTTATTCTTTATTGCAACATACTCCATCTGCTCATGTATGTTTAGTTGTCGATGAACAGACTGCTTTATATATAAATGAGCGTAAAACAGATGTAGAGAATATAATATCAGAGTTAATTGTATCTGATACTCCAAATAACTATAATAATATGAGAAAGTCTAGATATATAAAGACTAATCTAAGAAAAATAGTTAAAGGAGATTTCCTCTTTATAGATACAGATACTGTTATCTGTGATGATTTGTCTGGTATAGATAATTTGGCATTTGATATAGCTTCAGTCCCAGATCAACATGTTAAAATACCTTCCTTCCATCCACAAAGTTCTCTCAAAAATTGGAGTAAAATTGCCGAGTTTGAATTAAAACCTGACAATTTTTATTTTAACAGTGGTGTAATATATTGTAAGGATAATCAAAAAACTTCAGATTTTTATACTGAATGGTACAAGCAATGGGAACTAAATGATAGTAAGGGGCTGTCTTACGATCAGCCTTCTTTTGCAAAAGCAAATGAGGTCTGTGGTTATTTAATGAGAGAGTTGGATGGTATATGGAATTGTCAGATTGTAGAGAATGGTCTTAAATATCTTAATGAATCTAAAATTGTCCATTATTTCTCGTCTGGGGCCTCTTCTAATAAGCAAAGTGCTTATTTATTTTATAATGAGGATGTCTACAAGTTGGTGCGTGAAAAAGGCATTATGTGTGATGAACTCCAGCAGCTTCTAAAGAAGCCACGTGCTGCTTTTGGAGAGGATTGTAAGGTGATTACAGGTGAAGACTCGCAGTATCTCTTGTCTATTGCTAATGTCATGTACAAGTCTCATCCTTTTATTTTTAAAGTATTCGAACAATTTTCATATAGTTATTTGAGACTTCTACGATGCGCAGATATGATAAGAAAAGGTTCTTTTTTAGACAAAGTAAAATCAAAATATTTTTAAAATATGATACCAAAAATTATTCATTGGTGTTGGCTTTCAGATGATCCAATACCTGATAAATTACAACATTATATGGAGTCTTGGAAGAAGTTCCTTCCAGACTATGAATTTATTCATTGGAATTTTGACAGATTTCCGAAGGGTAAGAGCATTTGGGTAGATCAAGCATTTGAAGCGCATAAGTATGCTTTTGCTGCAGACTATATCCGTCTTTATGCTTTATACAATTATGGAGGTTTTTATCTTGATATGGATGTGGAAGTCTTAAAAAGCTTTGATACTTTATTAAATCATCATTTAATGTTAGGATATGATAGTGCCGGTTTTCCTGAGGTAGCAGCATTTGGGGCAGAGAAAGAAAATGATTGGATAGGTCTTTGCTTAGAAGAGTATAATCAGAAAACTTTTATTAATAAAGATGGTCATTTTGAGACAGAACCTCTACCCGCAGTTATCAAGAGATTAACTGCCAAAAGTCAATTTTCTTTCAAAAATGTTTCCAACTTGAATGAGTATGTAGAGGGAGAAAATGAAATTTGTATTCTGCCTTCAGATTTTTTCGGTCCGAAGTCTTATTCTACGGGTGAAATTCATATGTCAAAAAATACTTTCTTAATTCATCATTTTGCTGGGTCCTGGATTCCTAAATATGAAAGATTAGAGAGAAAACTTTGGTTGGCTTTAGGTTTGAAGCCCCATTGTCTTATTGGTAAAATTATGAAAATGTTTAAGTAGATCGTATATGAGTATAATAGAAGGGCTTTTAAATTTTTGGCATAGAAGAAATTCTAATGCCTATTTAAATTATTTACGTTCGAAAGGTTGTAAAATCGGTGAAGGGTCGCGAGTGCGATTTCAAAGAACAGCAATGATAGACATTACGAGACCTGCTTTAATTACAATCGGCAAGAATGTAGATATGAATAGAAACTTTCAGATATATACTCATGATTATGCCTGTACTGTTTTTATTCATAAGTATAATGAGTTTGTAAATTCTTCTGGTGCCGTTACAATAGGTGATAATGTATATTTTGGTGCTGATGTCATAGTTTTAAAAGGTGTGACGATAGGGAGTAATTGCATTATTGGAGCAGGAAGTGTTGTTACAAAAGACATTCCGTCTGATAGTGTTGCCGTAGGTAATCCCTGTGTAGTAGTTGCTTCTCTAGAAAAATATTTTCAGAAGAGAATAGAAAAAGGTTTGGTAGAAGCTGTAGAATATGTTAAAGCTATTCAAAAGAGATTTGGCAGAAATCCTCTTCTTTCAGAAATGGGGGAAGAGTTTATTTACTTTATGGGGGGGGCAAGATATTGCAGAGCGCCAATTGGGAGATTCTTATTCAATTTGGCAGAAGTTGCATAAACCTAAATTCTCATCATTTGAAGAGTTTTTGAAGTATTGTAATAATAGCGGGGAATATAATGGAAAAAAGTGAATTGAAAGAAATCTTGGCTAAAGAACGAAAGGTTTATTTAGCAGATTCTTGGAAACAAAGATTGCTTGATGCTTTTTTGAACAGAGAAAGTTTCAAAATTTGGTGTTTTGTTAAGAACATGAGATATTGTGAATATTACAACAGTAATAAGCATAAATCAGCTTTTTACTCTCTATTGTATCTGATTTATATGAGAAGACATAACAAGAAATGCCTTGCTATGGGGGGGCAAATTGCAGCAGGAACACTTGGTGCTGGAGTTGTAATTTATCATATTAATGGTATTGTAGTTAATGGATATTCACATATAGGAACAAATTGCAAATTGCACGGAAATAACTGCATTGGCAATAGTCGTGATGTTAAAGATTGTCCAATAATAGGAAATAATGTTCGTTTGGGGGTTGGTGCTAAAGTTATAGGAAAAGTTTATATAGCAGATGATGTGACGATTGCTGCTGGAGCAGTTGTAACAAAGTCATGTTTTGAACGAGGTGTAACGTTAGCAGGAATACCTGCTAGAATTATTAATAGAAATTGTTAAATGATGAATAGTTATAGACCTAAGGTTAGTTGTATCTTACCGATTTATAAGGTAGAAAAGTACCTAAAACGATGCGTGGATTCTGTTGTTAATCAGACATTTAAAGACATAGAAATTATCTTGGTTGATGATGGGTCACCTGACGGGTGTGGTGCTTTATGTGATGAATATGCAAAAAAAGACTATAGAATAAAGGTGATACATAAAGAGAACGGTGGGTTAGGATATGCTAGGAATAGTGGTCTTGAGATTGCTGTTGGGGATTATGTCGCATTTATTGATTCTGATGATTATGTTGATTCGGATATGGTGGAAAAACTATATTTGGAGTGTACAGAGAAATCTCTTGATGCTATTTTTGCTGACTTCTATGTTGAAGGTAATAGTGGATTTACTAAGAATCCTCCATTTCAAAAGTTATATGATACAGCTCAGGAGATAGGAAATTTTTGTTTGGATTTAATAGGTAGTGAACCATCTTGTCCTTCTTGTTCTAAGATGCAAGTGTCTGTGTGGCGTGGACTCTATTCATTGAGTCTTATCAAGAAGTTTAATATAAAATTTCCTTCAGAAAGAGAATTTATTTCAGAAGATATAGTGTTCAATTTGGATTTTTTGAAGCAGGCTTCAAAGATAGAAGTTGTACCTTCGAAATATTATCATTATTGTTTTAATGATGTTTCCCTATCTAATAGTTACAGACCAGATCGTTGGAAAAAGTTATTAGGGATGCTAGATGTTATGGCTGAAAAAGGGCATGGACTCAAGCGAAATCAAGAACTTAAACTTCGTTTGGGAAGAACGGCTTTAGCTTATAGCAAAATAGCAATTCATGAAGAATTGAGCAGAAAAAAGCCGTTCTTAAACCAAATTAGAACAATTGTGGAAATCTTGGAATCAGAAAAGTTTAATTATTATTTTCATGATTATCCAATAGCTTTTTTGCCAATTCGATGGAAGGTCTATGCATATTTAGTTAAGCATAAGAGCTGTTTTTTTATTTATTTAATGTTGAAATAGAATTATGGAACTTGCATTATTGTATATATGCACAGGTATATATAATCAATTTTTTGAGGGATTTTATAGCTCTGCAAAAAAATACCTGTTGAAAGATCGTGCTAATTTAACGTTTTTTGTTTGGACGGACGATGATGAGTTGTCTAAAGGTGCGAGTGATGTTCATGTTATTCATAAAGAATGTGAGGGATTTCCTGCGGATTCGCTATTTAGATTTCGAATGTTCCTTCAGATAAAAGATGAATTGTCAAAATATGACTATGTTTATTTCTTTAATGCAAATGCCGAATTTTTGCAGCCTGTTGGTGAAGAAGTCTTGCCTGATGCAACTGGTTTAGTGGCTGCATTATGGCCCCAGAATCATAAAATTTTTGCTCATTCTTTCTTTTTCCCTTATGAACGAAATAAAAAATCGTTAGCTTATATTCCTCCATTTGATGGTCCTTACCATTATTTTATGGGTGGTGTTAATGGAGGAAAAAGTGAGGTTTATCTTGATATGATAGAAACTTTGTATCATAATATTGAGGAAGATTATCTTCATGGTATAGTTGCCATCTTTCATGATGAATCCCATTTGAATAAGTATTTACATAGACATTCTTGTAAAATATTGCCAGAATATTTGGCTTGGCCTGAGGAGTGGGATGGCTTGGAATCTCCAAAAATGATATTTAGGGAGAAAACGAGACTAAATGACACATTTAAGAAAGGCAGAGATAAAAGTTTTTGGGGAAAAGTCAAGTTCTTGTTTGGCAAGGTGAACTGTGCAATTAAATGGTATATATAAGATATGAAGATAGTTAAATATATTGGTGGCTTAGGTAATCAGATGTTTATCTATGCCTTTTCTGTTGCATTGAGAGAAACATTTAAGCAGGAAATTTTTGTAGATACGCATTATTACCAATCGCATTCATTTCATAATGGACTGGAAATAGAACGTATATTTGGTGTCAAACTAAAAGAGGCACGACTTTGGGATAAGTTGCGTTTAAGTTGGTATTTTCCAAACTATTGGATAGATTTTCATCTTTTGAAATACTTGCCTAAAAGAAAGGGGACGGTCAAGGAACTTTATGGAGGAAAGGTGAATCTCTGTTTACTGGGCGATGCATCAGACAAGTTATATGATGGCTTTTGGCAGTCGTATGAGTACTTTGACCGATATAAGACGGTTATTCAAGACGAATTGACATTCCCAGAAATTAGACCTAATGATGCAAAGAACTTTCGATTATCAAAGGATTTGAAAGAAGATACAGTTTCAGTAGGAATTCATATAAGAAGAGGTGATTACCTAAAGAACTGGAAATATCGTGGTCTGTGTGGAGTTGAATATTATCGAAATGCGATTGCTTATATGAAGGGGAAGGTTGAAAATCCTAGATTCTATCTTTTCTCAGATGATATTCCTTGGGTGGAGGAGCATATTTATCCTTTATTGGAAGGATTTGAGGTAACAGTGATAAACTGGAACCACAAGGAAAATAGCTTCAAGGATATGCAGTTGATGTCCATGTGTAAAAATCTTATTATTGCTAATTCTTCGTTCAGTTGGTGGGCTGCTTATTTAGCAAAGGAGGTTAAAATTGTTGTAGCTCCTGAAAAATGGATTAATTCACCACAGAAATTTGTGATACAGTGTGCTGATTGGGTGAAGTTTTAAATTACTAAAGTTTCTCACTCCATTATTTTGAGGTGGGTAACTTTAGTGTCTTTAATTTATTTAGTGGATACTAGTGAAGGTGGGTAATGATTTATCTGAAAAACAGGGGCATAAGTAATTGAATATGGAAAAAGAAAATGAATAGCTTGATTTCTTTGACCTTAGAAAAGGATTTAAGAAAAAGCGATAATAAAATATCGAAAATTATGAAGAAAATAATGCAGAACGCAAGAAATTCGTCATTTTAAAGCATTAACCATATGATAAATGAATATACAAGATTTAAAGCTTATCAATAACAAATAATGAAACAAAACAAAATTATTTCGGGACTTGATGTTGTGAAGTTCATAATGGCAATAATGATTGTGGACTCTCATGTCAAAGGGTATTTGATTACCCCCCCTATTTGCAGGATTACTTAATACATCCAGTTGAAGGGATGGCTGTGCCAACATTCTTTGTCATCTCCTCCTTCCTGTTTTTCAGAAAGGCTAGGTATGCAGAGAAACAGTGGAACTTAGTGTGTCACTATGTAAAGCGACTTGCTTTGCTTTATCTGTTTTGGTGCTTGGTATGGAGTCCAATCATATATATTCAGAAGGATTACTTCCACCCGATATCGGCAACAGTGCCATTGCTACTAGTGAGAGATTTCTTTTTAGGCAGCATGTTTGATGCCAGTTGGTTTCTAGGAGCACTTTTGGTAGGTGTTCCGATAGTGTGGGGGCTTAGTCGTCTATTTCGAAAAGATGTGTTGGTTATGCTGATACCGTTATTGGCTAGTTTGTACTTGCAGTATGTGAAACTCTTGCCAGAACAATGGCGGATATTCTATGATTGGTATGACTCTTTTGAACTGCCTCAATTATCTTTCTTGAATGGAATGCTCTGGATTGCTGTGGGATATGTGTTGTCTGGACACCGTGTGTTAGAAAGGGTAAACAAAGTGAGAAATGCTTGGGCTTGGCTAGCTTTGGTAGTTTGCTTTGTTTGGAAGAGCTATTTTCCAATAGTGCCCATATTGCCTGGCTTATTAGCAGTGGTTGCTTTGTTTGTTTCGGCATATACTTGGCAGTTGCCAGAGCATCCACAGCTTTATCGCAGATTCAGAACATATAGCATCTTGTTTTATGTGATTCATGATTGCTTCAAGAAAATACCGAAGCAATTGTTTGGATGTGAGAACGGTCCTGTTCTTTTTGTTGTGACCATCGCCTTCTGCTTCTTGGCTTCAGAGGTGATTATGAGGATGAAGGAAGTGAAAGGATTCGGATGGCTGAGGTATGCGTATTAAATGGGTTGTAGAGTTCACTTGTAAATAAAGTGGAAATTCAACATAACTATCTTATTTGTCTCTGTACAAACTAATATGATGAAAAGTTGGTTTTATTGGCTGTTGGTTGCGCTGTTTGTTATGTTGACGATTGTTGGCATTATAGAAGGCTGGAAGAACTATTATTTGCTGTCACTGCTTGGCATTACCTTTGGGCTGCTACTAGGAAAGCATTTGAGCTTAATACTTGATAGGATTAAGCTCTATGTTTCTTCATGCAAGCTCAAAATCGTAAAGTCTTACCATGATATGGTCATAAAAGTGGCTGATAGCTTATATAGGAAAATCAATCGTTGGGAGAATTGTGATATATCCAATCCTCCTCTTCTGCTATTGTCACCTGAGATTGATAATAAAGCGCACAAGGAATATGTAGGAAGATTGAAAGTGGCAATAGATAACCCTGATGTTCATAATGTTGCACTTATGGGCTCCTATGGATCGGGCAAAAGCTCTATTCTTAAAACATTCAAGGCGAATAATCCTAGCTTAAAATATGTCGATGTCTCATTGGCTTCTTTTGGAAATCAAGAAGTTGATAAAGATGATGTAGATAAATTGTTGTATAGTATCTTGCAACAATTATTCTATCATGTAAAATTGTCAGATATTCCTGAATCTCGTTTTGGAAGAATAGTACGTATTGGACTGGTAAGTCGTATCGTTCTTACAGTTTTGCTTTTCCTGTTGATAGTCAGCTATGTATGCTTGTTTCAATCAGAATGGTTTACAAAGAATGTAGTTTTTGCAGAGCCTATAGTAAATGATGATTGGGTGAAAGTCGCAGCTTTCATTATTCTTGTTTTTGGAATGTGCCTGCTTCTTTATATCCTTGTACGATTCATTAAAAGGTTAGGCATCAAGAATGTTGGTATAGATATGACTCCTGCCAAAATTGAAATTGAGAATAGAAAGAATAAATCTGTACTAAATAATTATTTAGATGAAATCATTTATTTCTTTCAAAAGAAAAAATATGAGGTGGTGTTCTTCGAGGATTTAGACAGATTTGGAAAGAATGAGATTTTTACAAAGTTGAGGGAGCTTAACACTATCCTTAATCAATCGGAGGATATAAATAGACGTATTGTTTTTGTTTATGCGTTATGTGATGAGGTCTTTTCTTGTCCTGAAGACAAAACAAAGTTCTTTGATTATATAATTCCTGTCATACCTTATGTAAATGTATCTAATTCTGGTGATTTATTGATGAGATCATTTAAGGACTTAGAGATATCCTTGAACCATTTGACAACAGATTTCTTGACGGATATATCACATTTTGTGAATGACACAAGAGTTGTAAAGAATATAGTCAATGAGTTTACGCTTTATCACAATGTGCTTGACTCCAAATTGAATATGCAACATCTGCTGGCAATCATTCTCTATAAAAATCTATATTCAGAGGATTTTGGCTTGCTGCATCAAGGTAAAGGAATGCTTTATGATGTCTTTGCTTCTGTCCCTAAACTCAAAGATAGGAAGAGGAAAGGGATTCGACAACGTATGATGGATATTGCTTCTGAAATAAAACTGATAGATGATGAGGTGTTGCGTAATATTTCAGAACTAAAATCAGTTGTTATAGCAAATTTCTTACGATATAAAAATGATGATACTTGGCATGCTGCTGATGATGTTGGATATCCAGTAAAAATAGAGCAATTGTTTGATGACAAATATATCCGCTTGATATTACAGGGTAGTATGGGATTTAAAGATAGAAATGCGGCAAGATGTGGATATGTAGGTAAAAAAGAGATTACTGCAGTATTAGGATCGGATTTTGACTACAATAAGCGAAAAGAACTGATAGAAAAGAAGGGAAATGGAGAACTAGAGAAGTTGAGAAAAGAAAGAAAAAGTTTAGAGTTGGATCTGACTGTTATTGATGAACTTCCATTGCAAAAACTTGTAAAGAATACTTCGGAAGTCTTTTCTTGTGTGTCTAGTTACCAAAATCTATCTGAGGTCGAAATGAAAAATTATAATGTGCTGGGCTATTTGCTGAAGGAAGGGTACATAGATGAAGATTACTTCTATTATATCTCTATTTTCCAAGAGGGTAGATTGACACCTCAGGACAATGAATTCTTACTTTCTGTTAAGTTTGATGAACCAAAGAGGTATGATTATCAATTGGTAGAAGTTGAAACGCTTCTTGATAACTTAAACCCTAAGGATTTTGATAAACCAGCTATCATAAACTTTGATTTGCTTGAGTTTATGTTGGAACATGAAAATATGTATCATGATAAAAGTGAGGCATTGATTGAGACTCTGAGTATAGGGCGTAACTTGGATTTAGTCTATGCTTATATTAATGGGACCAAATGGGGAAATAAACCTATATTTATCAATAAATTAGCAAAATACTATGTGAACATTTGGAATGATGTATGTGAGGAGAGTATCCTTTCTCTTCAAGACAAAATGGATTTGTTGAAAATGCTTTTTGCTCATGCAGAAATAGATGCAATCAAGAATATCAATGAACATTGTTCTTTCTCAGATTTTTTGAATCAAGGTAATAATTGGCAAGATGCTTTTGAATCTTGTGATGGGGATAAAGCCTTGAATATTTTGGATGTCATTAATGTGAAGATAGAGGAACTAAAAGAGGGAATTTCTGATTCAGCAAGGCTTCTTCTTAAGCATATTTGTGAATCAGGTATGTATGAGTTGAGTTTGCATAATCTGAAATTTGTAGCTGTTGGATGTGGTTTGGGGCTGACTAACCCTAATTCTTCCGTCTATTCGGTGATTATGAATAGTAATCAGGAGAAAATCAAAAAACAAATCTTGGATAACATTGGCAAATTTGCAGAATGTGTAGCCAAAGAGCAGGATGATAACTTTGTGACGGAAGACGAAATTATAGAGTTGCTGAAAAATAAGAATGTGGATTCCAAAACAAAGATAGACTTGATTACCAATAAACAGTTTAAGGTAAGTGATACCTCAGAAATTGATGAAGACTTGCTATGTTATCTTTTAGGTTCAGATAAGATGCAAGCCAACATTAATAATGTGATGGATTATTATGGGGTGAATGATGACAAGTTTAATGAAGAACTTATTAACCATATGAACAAACATGTGGTGGAACTCTGTGATGATATAAAAGGAAAAACAAAAATAGAGGAGGGGGAGAATGATTTCTTACCAGCTATCATAAAAGAATCACGATTGGATAGGCAATTGTCTTATGCGATTATGGACAATATTTCTTTGTGGGAAGCTTGGAATGAGCATGTTCAAGATTTGAATGATGCCCAATTGCTTTATGCGCTAAGGAAGAAAATCTTACCATTGGATTATATGAATGTGCAAGCTGCAAATAACTTCTTGGAGCATTTTACAAAAGATGATTCTAAGTTTGATTATGGCTTGTTTGTAAAGGCTTTGGAAATTTCTGATAATAAAGCCTTGAAGGCTTTTACTGTAGCAATATGCATTGAACGTGGACTGTTGCATGTTAATGAAATAACAAGCTGCTTAACTGTTATGGGAAATCCGTTTGATAGACTCAAACAGGTGGGAGAGTATGTTAAGGTTCCTGTTTTAAATGGTATGAAAGAATTTTTGGACGCATTGCATACTGTAAGGTATGTGGGAAATATCAAGAAGATAGGTGATGATTTTTCAGTAAGAGTAAGAAAAACGAGATGAGTATATTAGTAGAAAAAATCTTGAATACAGAGAAGACGGCAAGTGATGTCTTTTCTCAGAAAGGTAAGGTTTATACCTACCTCAATCCTGTGTCTTATTTGACAGCCCTCGACAACAAGGAGCTGTTCTTGCAGATGGATGGTATCTTTGCGGATGGCGGATTGTTGGTGAAAGCCATCAAGCTGTTGTATGGCAAGCAGGTGACTCGCCGAAGCTTTGATATGACCTCGATGGCTCCAGAGTTGTTCGCATACGCTGCCGGGCATGGGAAGACTGTCTATATCGTGGCTTCTAAGCAGGAGCAAGTGGAGAAGGCTGTGGAGATATTCCGCGAGCGGTATCCTAAGGTGAGGTTCGCTGGGTATCGGAATGGTTACTTTGCTTCTGAGGAGGAGATGAATCAGAAGGCAAGGCATATTACGGAGTTGAATCCAGACTTTTTGATTGTGGGCATGGGTGCTTTGATGCAAGAGAAGTTCTTGCTGAAAGTGAAGCGTGCAGGCTATCAAGGTATCGGATTTACATGTGGTGGCTTTATCCATCAGACTTCCAAGAATGAGATTGATTACTATCCTGCTTGGGTGGATAAAACAAATCTCCGCTTTGTGTATCGCATGTGGAAAGAACCGCATACCCGTAAGCGTTATCTTATGGCTGGCTTGCTCTTCCCTGCTAGATTTATCGCAGAAAGAATCTTCGGATAGTCTTGTAGAGCCAATGAATGGGAGTGAAGACTACCGATATGGGAGTGAGCAATATGAGTATGAGCGTAGGGACAATCTTCCCGATAGCTTGCAAGATTCTTTCTTTCATGCCTGCAAAAGTATAACAATGAAAGCACAACAAAGAATATTTTTTGATTTTTTACGATTCTGCATAGGATCGACATCGGAATTTCCTGCGTCAGTGAAGGATGCGGACTGGAAAGTGATGTATGGTATTGCCAAGAAACAGGCATTGATTGGAGTGTTGTTTCATGGAATCCAACAATTACCAAAGGAATTGGCTCCTGTTGGAGACTTGCTGATGACATGGATGGGAATGGCGCAGCGAATTAAACAGCAGAATATGCGCTTGTTTATTGATTCGGTAAAGGTTTGCAAAAAATTCAAGGATGCAGGATTTCGTAACTGTATCCTAAAAGGGCAAGGTAACACACTACTCTATCCCAATCCTTATATGCGCACACCAGGAGATATAGACATTTACCTCAATGGTAGCAGAGAATGTATAATGGAGTATGTTGACAAGGCTTGTCCGAATCAAGTGATGCGCTATCATCATGTGGATTTTCCTATGATGAAGACTCCGATAGAGGTGCATTTCACTCCTTCGTATATGTTCTGTCCTTGGCATAATCGCAGGATGCAGAGGTGGTTTGGCAAGGTGATGGACTTGCAATGCTCGAATGTAGTTACTTTGCCAGATGGATATGGGGAAATTACTGTGCCAACGATGAGCTTCAATGTCATATATATACTCTCCCATCTCTATCGCCATGTGTTCACTGAGGGTATTGGTTTACGTCAATTAATAGACTACTACTTTGTTTTACGGAACACGGATTGCGATATAGTAAATAAATCTGTATTGCAACGTGAGTTAAAACACCTCGGATTGTGGAAGTTTGCACAGGCAGTGATGTATGTGTTGTATGAAACTTTGGGACTACCAGAGGAGAAAATGATTGCTCCTATAGATGTGTATGAAGGTCGGTTTTTGTTGTCTGAAATCATGCAAGGAGGCAATTTTGGTCAATATGATACTCGACTTGGAAGCAAGGAGAATGAAGCCAAAATTCATCGCTATCTCAGAATGAGTTTGCGCAACTTACGCTTCGTGAAGCATTATCCTACCGAGGCATTGAGCGAACCTTTGTTCAGAACGTGGTTTGCTGTATGGAAGAAAATGATTAATCATTGTTAATAATTTTAATAGTTATAAATATGAATTCAAAATTGCTTTATTATTCTGCTTTATCATTAATAATAGTTTGGATGCTCGTTGGAGTTTTTCCTTTAATTTGTTATGAAAGCGATTCTATGCATGTTATTGCTGGTTGTAATACCATTGCTAATCAAGGTTTTATAACATCACCTTTATACTCTTATCAGTATGATATGCAGCCATTAATAACTTATGTAGTTGCTTCGCAGCGAATCTTGTTACCATTGTTAACTTGCGAACAATGGTATTGTTTAGATTCTGCGTTTGCAGCAATCTTGTTTTTGTTTGGGTCATTGAAACTTGCTCAGAAAATATCACATGCTCCAAGAGGATTGGTTTTATTAGCAGCCTTTTTGATTCCTGAAACTGTTGCTATTGGTATGTATCCTAATACTACAGTTTTTGCTGCTGTCTTTTATGTGTGGGGGGTACTATTTATTGAAAAAAGGAAAATATTGGCAGTTGTATTTCTCTGTATAGCTCCACTGTTCAGAGTAGATGTTGTAATCGTTTATCCGGTTTTACTTTTTATTTATCTAAAATTGGGATTAAAACTTAAGGATGCTTTAAAAAAGTCAATTATAGATGCTGTTATAGTTCTTATTGTATTGATACTTGGATTTTATGCGCTAGGTGCTAATCCATTTAATTCGCTTTCAACATATAATACATGGAATGAAACAGGTGAATATGCATCAAAAGTTCTCTTTTCTGCGTTTTCGTTTCTAACTTTGATTAATATTATATTGCTCCCACTGGGATTATATAGAATGATCAGCTATAGGGAAAAACTAAATATTATAGTAGTTTTAGTTCCAATTATTCTGTTAGCTTATATGTTTCGGAACAGCGCAACAGCAGCTAAACATTGGGCTTATTTAATACCTTTTGTGCTTGTAATTTCTGTCAACGGAATTGAAACTCTCATACAAAAGTTTCACAATAATTCAATGCTGAAATATATATCTTATTGCTTATTGGGATTATTCTTAGTAGTTTCTGTAAGAATAGATATGCCAATGGAAGCCAAAAAATGGATGAATACTGATTATTCCTCTGCTAACATGGGGCCGGTATGGATGATAAAAGAGAATATGGGGGGGCATAATTTAAGATTTGGTATAGGTGCAGGACAGTTGATACCTACAGCTGATGAATGGATGCTAAGCTCTGGTAATCTTTTTTATCCATTTTATATATGCAATTATAAGATTAATAGATATCGCATTTTAGAATCTGAAAAGAAATATTTGTCAAGAAGGTCAAATTATAATTTGTATACATTTTCTTGGGAAAGTGCTTTCTCGTATACGTCGTTGTTACAAAACGAAGGTTATAAAATGAAGAAAATGAATGGTGCGTTTGTTTTTGAGAAAGGAAATGCACGTATAAATGAATATTGTGTTCCTAATTGTTATGACAATGAACACAATCTTCGTTTAGCTTTATTAAAAATTAAATCTGCAAACTCCTTTATTTCTACAATGCATGAAAATGAAGAAATGTTGATGAGAAAAATGGCTAATCAAGGCATTGTAAAAAGAGTTGCAGAAAACTTATATAGTATTACTTTAAAATAAGAAAAATGAAAAACTTACTCTTGCTTCTTCGTCCTCAACAATGGGTGAAGAATACATTTATCTTCTTGCCTTTGTTCTTTCATGGGGACTTGACAAATGTTCAGATGTTGTTAAATGCAGTAATTGCATTTTTCTGTTATAGCTTTGCGGCTAGTAGCATATATTGCTTTAATGATATATATGATGTAGTCGCTGATAGAAAGCATCCTAAGAAATGCAAACGTCCGATTGCATCTGGAGCTGTTAGTATTCCGCAAGCTTATGGATTGATGGCGTTGATGCTATTTCTTTCTTTAAATCTTGCGTTTTGGACTCTCGGAAATTCCAGTATGCAGGTGATTGGTGTTATTTGCTTCTATTATCTGATGAATATTGCCTATTGTGTAAAGCTTAAGCAAATAGCCTTAGTAGATGTTTTCATCATAGCAATTGGTTTTGTTCTTCGTGTTATTTTAGGAGGCGTTGTCAATGATATTATCCTTTCTCATTGGATAGTCTTGATGACTTTTTTGTTAGCATTGTTCCTTGCTTTTGCTAAGAGAAGAGATGATGTCGTTTTGTATCAAGAAACGGGAGTGTTGCCAAGAAAGAATGTCAATCGCTATAACTTGGACTTTATGAATCAGGCATTAACTATTGTTTCTGCTGTTACATTGGTTGCTTATGTAATGTATACTGTTTCGGATGATGTTATGAAGCAGTTTAATTCTCATTATATTTACCTAACAACGGTGTTTGTTTTGGCCGGTATCTTGAGATATTTGCAGATTACAATCGTAGATGTTAAAAGTGGAAGTCCAACCAAAGTGTTAATGAAAGACAGATTTGTCCAGTTGTGTATTGTTGGTTGGGTTTTGTCTTTCTTGGTAACGATATATCTGTAGGATTTATAAAGAAATAATTAATTAAATAAGGATATGAACATAATAATGACAGATATTGAAGGCGTGCTCATCATTGAGCCACGCCTGTTTAGAGATGCTCGTGGCTATTTCTTCGAGAGCTTTAGCGAGCGAGAGTTTAAAGAGAAGGTGGAGCCGTTGGTGGGCTACAAGGTGGAGTTCTGCCAGGACAACGAGAGCATGAGCAGTTATGGTGTAATGAGAGGTTTGCATTTCCAAAGACCTCCGTTTACCCAGAGTAAGTTGGTGAGATGCGTGAAGGGTAGAGTGCTGGATGTTGCCGTGGATATCCGCAAGGGTTCGCCAACATACGGTAAGCATGTGGCTGTGGAACTGACGGAAGATAATCATCGCCAGTTCTTTATTCCTAAGGGCTTTGCACATGGCTTCGCTGTGTTATCAGAGACTGCGGTATTCCAGTATAAGTGTGATAACTTCTATCACCCAGAGGCTGATGGTGGTATCTCGATATTGGATGAATCACTCGGGATTGATTGGCGCATTCCTACGGAACATGCTAATCTTTCCGAGAAAGATACGAAACATGAGGTGCTGAAGGACTTTGATAGTCCTTTCGAATACTAAACGGATTTTGTTTTCTAAAATCATCTAATCTTTTTTCTAAAATCATCTCGTCCTTCTTTACCATTAAAGAAGGCTCCACATCTCTCACCAAGCCTCTCTCTTGCCCGAAGAGAGAGGGTGTAACCGCCCTCCGGTGCTCAGAACCGCTTCGCACTAAGGTTGGCGGACCATCAAAGGTCTTCGCCATATTGTGCGGGATGGGATTTCGCAGATGATGCAGATTTTTTTGCATCTCATCTATCACCCATCACGATTTACGGGTAAAAATCGGGTAAGCTATTGATAGCTATAGGAATCGCATGCGTGACTGATGGCTAAAAAAGGGGATTTATCCCTCACGCATCCCTCACGATTTGGGCTTTATCCCTCACGATTTTGCTTATGCTGTAAAGCAAAAAGGCTTTTTTGCGATTGAAACTGGCTTCACTTGCTTTTGAAGTAAGTCTCATTTCGAATTGGTTTGGGGCTCAGATAAAGTTTACGTGGGGCTCTATTAAGGTTTACGTGAGATTCACTTCGGATTCAAATGAGGCTCAGTTCGATTTCTTTCAGATGAATTGATGAATCGGAAAAAGATAACGATGTAGTGTCTTATGCATAGCGATGGCATTATATAGCCCAAGTATGGGCAATGTTGGTAACTACTCATGCCCATAGGGGTGCTGAGTAGCTACGCAAAATAAATTAAATCAAAACAAATGTAATTTATGTGGTCAGACAATGAAACAACGCAAGATTTGTTAGGCTATCAAGTCCATGCAGACCTGCTCAGAAAGATAATATTGAATGATGCCATGTTGCCTATCTCAATTGGAGTGTTTGGTAATTGGGGATCCGGAAAAAGCAGTTTGATGTTATTGCTTCAGCAGTCATTACATGAATGGGAGGAGTCACATCAAAATGAGCATAGCATCATACTCCAAGTTTATTTCAATAGTTGGCAGTTTGAGAGTTATGACTCCACCAAGTTGACAATGATAGAAAGTATATTGGAAGCACTTGACAAAGACATTAACACACGGAAAGATGTATTTGAGCGAGCAGACGATTTACTTGCAAGAATAAACTTTCTGAAAGTTGGTGTCTTCATTCTTAAAAAAGCATATGACAACCTGACTCCTGATTGGATGAAGAAATGGCTACCTAAAAAGGATGACATAAATAAGATAACGGGAAAGGATAAATATAACAACCTACTTGAAGATGTAACCAAAGGTAATACTTCAAAATTCATTGCCACTTTCAGAGAACTTTTCGAGGATTTGGTTAATGACATGGGATATAAAGCCGTTATTGTCTATGTTGATGATTTAGATAGATGTGATCCTAAAAGAATTATCGGATGTTTGGAGGCTGTCAAGTTGTTCGTAAATGTAAAGAAAACAGCTTTTGTGATTGGTGCGGATGAACGTATCATTGAATATGCCATAAGTCAGCATTATCCAATTCAGATGAAGAAAGAGGATATATCCAGTCCATTTTCTGACTATTTGGAGAAACTTATTCAATTGCCATATAAACTGCCACGTTTGTCCGACAATGAACAAGAGACTTACATTACGCTTCTTCTATGCAAAAATCATTTGAATGAGATTCATTTCAACCAAATACATCAGAAATATTTAGAGTTCAGAAAAACAGACAAGCATTCCAAATACAATATAGATGACATAAAGGCAAATATTCCAGAAAATCAAAATATTGATTTTTATGCTGTAGAATATCGTTTGCCAATAGTACCGATTATTAAACAATTCTTAAATGGAAATCCAAGGCAACTCAAACGATTTTTGAATACTTTATATGTACGCCAAGAGTTAGCAGATGTAGCAGGATTTAGGGATATTCGTCCCGATGTGCTAACCAAAATTATGGTACTGGAATACAATACACTGTATAATTCCCGATTTGAAGAACTGTATAAACTTCAAAATGAGAATGGAGGCGTTTTGCCATTGGAAGACGTAGAACAAGAAGCAAAAACAGAAGAGGGAATCCAAAACCCACAATGGAAAGACAACTGGTCGTCAGACTACTTGAAGCAATGGCTAAGTTCAGAACCGTCACTGAAAGATATAAATCTGCAAAATTACTTCTGGGTAGCACGCGATGCATTGAAGAATGAAAAACCAATAGCCTCGTTGGTCACGAGTAAAGTCATGTTGCTGTTTCAAAGATTGTGTACCTTGCAAACGATTGTTACGATGAAACGGGGATTGCCAGGAATTATTAATGCTTGTGACGATTCGGAAAAAGACATGATTATCCATTTGATAAACGATAATCTAAGAAAAGATCCGAAATCAGAGAATTGTTGGAGAATACTGAATTGCGACGAGAACAATTTATTGTTAAGTAATAACATTGACAGAATTAAATTATTATTCAGCAATATACGAACAGAAAATATTGATGCAAAAGCGGATGTGTTTTTTGTTAGGATGCAGTCTTCAAGTGAGGAAATACGTAACTATATAGATACATTGCCCAAAGCAAAACCTTTGTCAAGGGCTATAGAACGAAGAAATCAAAGACAATAAACATGGGTACATCACAATCTCATAATTTAAAATCGACTCCAAACTGGACAGCCACTAAACGTGCCATGACGAGCATTGTAAATGGGACAGGAAATAATTCTGCGACAAATGCAAAATTTATAGGAAACTTTGGTACGGCACTTGGTAATGGGTTGTATCGAGGCGGTGGAAACGGTGGACATGGAGGTCGTAGAGGCAGTTCGTTTGGTCGTGCAGGAGGACGAGCTGTTACAAGATTGACAGCCGTCCTAAATGGTATCAAGCAATATGGACTTATAGCAAGTTTGGGAGTTGACTACTTACCTGATGCACAAAAGCCAAAAACGCCACAAGATTTTAAAGAGTTACTTCTGAATGAAATCATTGGAGACAATGATTCCACAATGGATGATGCTGCAGCAACTTATGCTATGGATAAAGTGCTGAATGATATTTTGTCAGATTGCAAAGATGGACAAGAGATAGAAGATAGGCTTCAAAACGCAAGCGAAGATGATATTTGTGAATGGATTATAACCTTTGAAGTGGAGTATATATTGGAATACTCTGCGGAATTGTTTCAAAGTCACATATTTGATAAAGGTAGCAATCCTGAGGATATAAAGAGAGAGATCAGAGGATGGTTGCATAACGAATTGGACGAGAAGTTGAGCAAAGAAATGACTCAAATCGACTTCAACAGCCAAGACGGAAAAGATTATCTTGATTCATTAACATCCGAAATTTTAGATATATGGAAACAAGAATAAGCATCAATTATATGCCGTCAAGAATAAGTGAAGTATTTGGAACTTTTACTATTTCTTTCCGAGGAATTGACGGACAAATTCGCTCAGTTGATACAAAATTCGACCCCAAACAACTATGGGAGTTTTCGCGAGACACGACTTCTGTTGCTTTTGACTTTCTAATATTGGCGTCGATTGTATATAATGTGGACAGGGCTGTACATCGTTTATTATATTCAGACGATGGATGGAAGCGAGATTTAGTATTGTTGGATGTACCTGTTATCAATCTTGCCATGATGAATCATGGACGCGAGGCTTTTAATAGAGCCATAAGCTTTCTTACTGGAGACAATTGGAACATACATTTCGTTCAAGCAAATCCTTATGATTATCGTCCGACAAAAAATATTAGAGATTACGACCAACAAGAGTTTGAAAAAGTTGCTTTATTCTCTGGCGGTTTAGACTCATTAATCGGTTTTATTGATGAAACAAATACGTTGTCTGTCAATAAAAAGATACTGCTTGTTTCTCATATGGAATTGGGTAAAGAACATTGCGACCAAAAAAGTATTTTAGGATATTGCAGAGAAAACAACATTTTCCAAAACAAATTTGAGCAAGTACTTCTAAATGCAGGTTTAAAGCCTAAGTCATGGAATGTAAAGGGAACTCCATCAGAAAGCACATTCCGTTCAAGGTCATTGTTGTTTTTTGCCGCTGGAATATACGTAGCCCATAAAATGTCACCAAACACCCCACTAATAGTACCCGAAAATGGAACAATATCAATAAATATACCTTTGGATAGCGGGCGTAGAAGTGCTTGCAGTACAAGGACTACTCATCCCACATTCATAAAACGAATACAAGAAGCACTTCAATTGGTCGGTATCAATAATACTTTTTACAATCCATACAGATTGAAATCAAAAGCAGACATGATGAAAGACTGTGATAATGATGTGAATAAGAGTGTAATTTTAAGACAATTATACTCAAAATCTTGTTCTTGTGCAAAAAGAGGGCATAATAGTCATTGGGATAAACCAGGTGATGTTATACGCAATAAAAAAATCACTCATTGCGGAATGTGTCTGCCATGTTTGTATAGAAGAGTTTCTTTAGATATTATAGGATTAGATTCAGCAGAATATGTTGGAACCGATGTCATGCATGGAACCAAGTACAATTTGAATATTCATAAACAGAAAAGAAACCATGATTTCAATGCCTTATTGTATTTTATAAAGAATCGAATGGATGCAAATATCATCCGAAGAGAACTCTTTATGAATGGAATACGTAGCAAGCAGGAGCTCGATGATTATGTGTCGTTAGCGTTACATTCATATCAGCAAGTCAAAGATTGGATTGTAAGAAAAGGAACTCCCGAAATCAAAAGTAAAGCAGGAATCGTATGACAATAGATACACATTGCCATTATGATATGATGGAAAATCCTACAGATTATATCAGTAAGGCTGAAAGCCACGGTGATATAATTATAGGAATGACAAATCTGCCAAGTCATTATAGAATGGGAAAAGCGCATGTTGTGGGATATAAACACATACGTTTATCACTAGGTTTCCACCCACAGTTGGCTGCCACATCACAGCATGAATTGTTTATGTTTGACAGTCTCGTTAATTTCACTTCATACATAGGAGAAATAGGGTTGGATTTTTCTTCTGCATATTCAAACACAAAAGACATTCAAATAAAAAGTTTGAGACATATCCTTTCTAAAATATCTGGTGATACCCATAAACTTGTAAGTGTACACTCTCGAAAAGCAGAGAAAGAGTTACTTGCTTTACTTTTAGAATACAGGATACCAAACGTTATTTTTCATTGGTATTCAGGAAGCATATCGTTGATAACAAATATCGTCTCAGCTGGATATTATTTCTCTGTAAACGAAGCCATGACGAAATCGGCTAATGGAAGGAAAATATTATCAACAATACCTAAAGAAAGAATTCTTACAGAGAGTGATGCGCCTTATAATAAACATTATAACATCAGAAATACATTAGAATATCTTAATATGTCGGAAAAAGAAATATATCAAAATTTCAGATGTTTGATAAATAGAATGAAATATTGATATCTGGGTGGAAGGTGGAGATAAACGGGTTATCTCCTTTGTCGCTCTATCTCGCCTCATGAAAAGGCGTGCTATCACCACATCGACTTCCCATCGTATAAGGGTGTGGAGGTTGAAGTGCATTATCGGCCTAGCTTCCTGTTGTGCTTCTGGTATGACAGAAAGCTTCAGAAATATTATGAGAGGGTGAAGGAGGAGCAGTTCTCGCATCGGGTGATGTTGGGAGAGCAAGGGGAGATTGCGATTCCGACAGCGGAATTCAATCTCATCTTCCAGTTGACTCATATCTATGCTCATCTGATGAATGAGGGGATTGGGTTAAGGCAACTTCTGGATTACTACTATATATTGATTAGTGATGATTTATCATTGATTAGGGATAGAGTACTGAAGAAATTGAAGGAGTTGGGATTGTGGAAGTTTGCTGGGGCTATCATGTATATCATGCAGGAAGTGTTCGGCATGCCTGCCTCTCGGCTTATCGTTTCTCCGAATGAGAAGTATGGTAAGTTTGTGCTGAATGAAGTGCTGGAAGCCGGGAACTTCGGAAAGCATGATGAAAGGAATCGGTTTGGGAGATCAAAGCTGGGGCATAATCTCCAAAGGGTGTATCTGGATATAAGACTCGTGCGATATTATCCTGCAGAGGCACTAAGTGAACCGTTTTTTAGAACTTGGCACTTCTTTTGGGCGGTTACGACACAAATAAGATAAACAAATCACATATTTACAACACAAACTATTACTAATGGAAAAAAGAAAAGAAAGAATAGATAACTTAGAGGAAACTCCTCATTCACAAAGGACAGTCACAAATTTGCAGAGAATCATGACGAAGCCATCTATCTTCAGATACGAAGGGCATAACTATCTGGTGCCCTTCCTCATCATCAGCAGCCTCTTCTTCATGTGGGGCTTTGCCCATGGCATCCTCGAGGTGCTGAATCCGCATTTCCAGGAGTCGTTCCATATCAGCAAGGCGATGTCGG
>ONZR01000020.1_pt1 | contig 85536 bp, 72 predicted proteins | sample 1671691 | NCBI WGS metagenome assembly ONZR01 (sample SAMN06348182, study PRJEB24527) | human gut metagenome | biome: human gut; feature: ankylosing spondylitis patient; material: feces | host: Homo sapiens | place: China | collected 2015-10 | reverse complement strand
TATATAACATTCTTGTTCATTGTAATTACTATTAAGCTATTAGTATATTAAATTGGGATTCATCATGAATTTATTGTTGTCTGAAATTCCATTTAGAATTATCGCTGTTGAAATCGAAGGGAGCCAAGCCTGGGGTACAGTCGCCGAGTGAAACCAATGCCAGTTTCTCTTCTGTGCCTGGCACAGCCTTTGGCATGATGCGATAGGTGCCATCGGTGAGCTGTTCGATGCGCCAAAGCTGGGCATCTTCACCCGTAAACTCAGGTTTGGCAATGACATCATGCTGAGCGGTTGCGGTAAGATAGCGAGTAGTGCCTTCTATGCAGATTTTATAATAAGGACCACCCAGATAACCACCCTTTCCGGCAGGCATGATACTCCACTTCTGATGAGGACGGAACATATAATCGTTCATTCTCACCTTCACCTCGCCCTTAGGCCATCCTGCCTCTACCTCCTTCAAGGTCTGAGGTTCGATATTCTTCAGAGGCTTGGTCGGCTTAATCCAGAAAGGTTCGATATCCCGCTGCATTCTCACGAAATCTACGGCAATCTCCAGGGCATAGCCTCTTCGTTCCGATTCTATCTCGTAGGTTCCGGCATGAAATTCATCACCAGCCACAGGCCAGTCGTTCTTCCACAACAAAGGACGGATAGCCAATACGCTTCGTCCTCCCTGTCTGAAATCAGACTCATAGTGGAACGACATCTTTTCCACACCTTCTTCCTCAATATAGCGTCCGAAGTGACCGGGACCCGTCTTCAGATTGTTGGCAGCAATCACCATCTTTCCACCGCCCTGCAACATCTCTCTGCCCACATTATCTACGTATGGACCGGTTATCTTTCGCGAACGTCCCACCACGATATTGTAGGTAGAATTAGGACCATCGCAACAGGTGCCATGAGTGCCGAGAAGATAATACCAGCCGTTGCGGTAAATCAAATCAGTAGCTTCGCAGTCGATGGCGATATTGACGGGTTCGTTGCCTTCCATCCGCTTACCCGTCTTCGGATCAAGTTCTACCAGACGGATAAATCCGAAATAGGTACCATAACTGAGCCAGAGTCTGCCGGTAGTAGGGTCGAGCAACAAGCCCGCATCAATGGCATCACAGTCTTCATCATCTAAGGATGAGGCTACCACCACCGGTTCAGTATATTTGAAATCAGGCGATTTCGGATCGAGCGTTTTGTTCCACATCGTCAGGACATCACCGCGATGACTGCCTCCCAATCCACCACCCGTAGCACTGTAGGCTACAAGATAACGGTCGCCAATCTTCAACACATCAGGAGCCGCTCCTCTGCCGGGACGAACAGCACCACCCTGCCAGGTCCAGCCATCCTCCGACCAGAGTCCGCCTTCACCCGTTCCAAAGGTATAATACTTTCCATCACACAGGGCAATGGTAGAAGGATCATGAATGAAAGGTTCGCCCACCTGGGCTTCTGCCTCGTAAGCAGAGGAAGACAACAAGGCAACCAAAGCAGCGGCATAAAGTTTCTGCTGAGCAGCAACCGGGCTAAAATATCTGAAAAATATATTGTTCTGTTTCATAACTTTCTTTATTGATTGCACTACTTCACGTGAATAGACAGGTTTCTGACAGGCTTGCCTAGTCCGTCGATGAATCGGACACAGAAGTCACTCATGCCAGGGCCATTGATGACTGCACCACGAAGGATATTTCTACCCTTCTTCAAGGTAAGCTTCTTAGAAACCACATCATCGCGAACCATTCTTCGGTCGCCTTCGAGCATCACCGCCTCCTCACCATTGAGCCACCACATGGAAGCACCATTCGAGCCAACAGACAAGCGGACGTCTTTCATCTCCTCAGGGCAATCGATAATGGTAACCGCCCAGAACAAGACACCATACTTGGGCTTCTTAAACGAAGTAGCGAAACGGAAGAGCTTCACATTAAACAGTTTACTATCCAGCGCATGCCATTTCAGCTTTTCCTTTCCCACCTTCACGATGGCTCCATCCTTAGGAACTGTTTCCATCTGTTTAGGGAAATACTGCGTATGGAATATCTCCTTCAGATAAGAATCAGTAAAAACGACATTGCTCTTGACCGGCATAGAGATTGACTCCAGGAGCAACCATCTCTGAATAAAGCCAGCCGCATTAGGCATGACAGCCTGCTTGCCGACTGGTCCGAAATAAGGATTGATGTCTGCAGGTAAATTCCTATTTTGGGCATCCGCAGAGGAATGCCCAAAAAGGAATACACATAAACAAAACAATCTAACTATTTTATAAAATAAGTTGTACATAGACTATTCATTATTATTGAGGTTCGATAATCAGATAAAGCCCAGCCAGTCTACCTCTACATCGGCTCCACTCTGCAAGGATACATGGAGAGCATGAACGCCCTGAGGAGCATGGAGCACCTGGGCACGGACATTCTTCCAGGCTGCCGACTTCGGAATCTTCACCTTAGCGATGATATTACCCTTCTTGCCATCGGCTCTGACTACGAGCACACCGCCCTTAACCGACTTGGCACGAACGGTGATTTCTTCCACCTTCTCGTTACCGAAATCCACCTTATTATATATAAGAGCAGTATTCGATTTAGAAAAGAGAGTCTTCCAGCCGGCGAAACAGTTGTTCTTATCCAGATATTCAATACCAATACCCTTGCCTTGCAGCGCAGAATAACGGTCAATCTGAATATGCGAACGTGCCTTCGTCAATCCCACACCTCTTAGCGTAGGTATCACCTTCTGTATCGTTCCGTCGGGATTGAAGTTCAGGGAGTCGATTCGCACCGAGCGGTTCTTGTCGAACTTAGGCGAATAATCATTATGGTGATAGAAGAGATACCACTGTCCCTGATATTCCACGATGCTATGATGATTGGTCCAGCACTTCGTAGGCGACTCATCCATGATGATGCCCTTGAATGTGAAAGGTCCCATCGGATGGTCAGCCATGGCATAAGCCAGCGTTTCGGTTCCATCCTTTTCACGTACCCAAGGGAAGGTGAAATAATATTTGCCGTTACGCTCGAAGGCAAATGGTCCTTCCTTGAATTCCTCAGGCAATCCCTCTACCAGTTTGGGTTCCGAGGCAAGTTCCGTCATGTTTGGTTTCAGCTTAGCCATGTGCAAACCAGCTCCCGCCCAGTAGATATAAGCCTGTCCGTCCTTATCTATCAACACACAAGGGTCTATGCCGTGCACACCCTCTATGGGTTTCCACATCGGCATAAATGGTCCTTCCGGATGGTCGGCAACCGCCACACCTATTCCGAATCCCTTCTCCTCCCCTTTCGGAGCGGCAGGGAAATAGAAGTAATACTTCCCGTCTTTCTCCACACAATCAGGAGCCCACATCGTATAACTGCCATCCTGTACCCAAGGTACTTTGTCCTGCGAAACGATGACTCCATGATCCTGCCACTCAGTAAGATTGGTAGAAGAGAAAACGTGATAATCTGCCATGCAGAACCATTCCTTCAGTTTCTCAATAGGACTCGGAATGTCATGAGAAGGATAAAGATATACCTTTCCGTTGAATACGCGAGCCGTAGGATCAGCAGAATACTGTCCGCTGATAATCGGGTTCTGAGCCGAAGCTCCTGTCGATAACGCCAGCATCAAGGCACACATCCATGTTTTCATACACAAATTCCTTTAAAGAAGAAAAAAGGGGGTGCTTCTTTTCAAAACACCCCCCTAATTATCAAACTAATCTATAGTTTTTTAAACTTAAAACGTTTTATTTACAAAACAACTTCATTATTCCCAACCAGGGTTCTGAACCAAGTTAGGGTTCATGTTCTTCACTGTTTGTGGATAAGGGAAGTAATCATGTTTTCCCTCTTGGTAACCAACAGTGAAACCTGCATCCTTTGCTGCATGAGAAGAAACTGTATAGAAGCGGCTATTTGCCTCTGTACCATGCTCCCAGTACAACTTCTCGTCAGAAGCCTGAGGTACGCGGAACAACTTGTCAAAGAGGTGAGGTACATCAGAACCCGCATTCTTGATGCGATTGATGGCAGTGGCATCCCTCCATCTCTTGATGTCGAACCAACGGCAACCTTCCATCCACAACTCGTATGATTTCTCCTTCTTGAGAACATCCATATCTACTGAGCTACTGATGGTCTTGGAGCCTGCACGCTCCTGTATCATATTGATATACTTCTTAGCCTCTGCATTGTCACCCGTCTGAAGACAAGCCTCAGCATAGTTCAAAAGAACCTCGGCATAACGCATCACGAGATAGTTGTTCAAGCGGATGTTGGCACCATATTTCTTGCCTTGAGTATCAGCTGCACGCATTACAGTCTTGAATGCCAACCATGTAGAGTTACCATAGAGTCCCTGTACCACATCCTTGATACCAATAGCATGAGCTGTATCCTTCTGCGCCTGCGTCATCGCATTTATTTTAGCATCAGCATACTCCATGTTGTATACAGCATCATCAATATGCTTCAACGTAGCCTTGAAACGATAAGAGTCACCATCATTCTCATGGAACTCATCTCCAAACCACTGAGGCACACCTAAGCCACCCCAACCATCAATACCGCTATAAACAGACTGTGGAGACTTCACGAAGTTACCTGCACGCCAGTTCATGGCATTGGATTCCATCCAAGAAGAACGCTGAATCATACCGCTCCAAGCGCCTTTACCTGCATTATACTCAAAGTTGATTTCGAAGACTTTCTCCTCGTCGCCATCACCCTCAATGTGGAAGTTGTCCATGTACTTGTCGCCTGGAACAAGGGCATACTTGCCTGAGTCGATAACCTTCTTGAGGGCAGTCTTAGCCTGTTCATACTTGCCAGCGAAGAGGTAAGCCTTACCAGCCAATGCATTAGCAAAGCCCTTGGTTACCTTTACAGCTCCATCCTTGTCTTCCTTGCTCTTGCGCTCATCGAGATCGGCCGCAGCTGCCTCACATTCAGAAGCAACCCACTCTATCAACTGTTCGTGGGTCATAGGATTCTCAGGATCCTTATCGCTGTTGTATGGAAGCGCATCAGCTGTCAACTGCTTTAAGACGAATGGAGGAGTGCCCCAGAAGTTTGCCAACAAGAAGTAGTCGTAAGCACGAAGCACACGAGCCTCAGCCACACAACGCTTCTTGACTGGTGTATCTGGATTAGCAAACTTGTTAACGACCAAGTTGCAAGTATACACTGAAGAATAGAGGCCAGAGTACATCAACTTTGGAACCAAGGCATCAGTATCATAGCGGAACTCATTGAGGCAACCAGCGTCCTCATGGTCTCCATAGTTACCACTGGCATAGTAAACATCATCACCACACATGTTCAGAATCAACTTGTGAGGAGTATAGATACCCAAACTTCCCTGGACGTCTGGCTGACGTCCTACTACATTACACATAAAGCCTTCGTATGCTGCCACCAAAGCAGCCTCTGCATCGGCATCAGTCTTATAGAACTGTTCCTCATAAGTAGTACCCTTCTGCTCAATATCGAGCTGACTCTCACAGGAAGTAAAGGATACTGTTCCTGTCAACGCAAGGGCTAATATACTAGAATATAATAAATACTTTTTCATTGCTGTATCATTTAATAATTAGAATGTTACATTGATACCAAATACCATCTTCTTAGAAGTAGGATAAGTACCATTATCAAAACCACGAGACTGAGCGCTGTTCATAGAAGCTGTCTCCGGATCGGCTCCAGGATACTTGGTGATTGTGAAGAAGTCATCCAATGAGCAGTATACGCGCACACCATTCAGGCCAATCTTGCTCGTAATGAGACGTGGCAATGTGTAACCCAACTGAATCTGCTTGATCTTGAAGTAAGAACCGCTGAAGACTGCTGCGCTAGAACTGAAGAATGTCCAGTCTGTTGCCACCTTCTTCATATCAGGATACTTTGCGCCAGTATTGCCCTCTGTCCAAGAATTTTTCCAATATTCATCGATACCATTCAAGAGTGGTCGGTCGGCAGATACCATCAAGTTATAAATTTTGTTGCCGGCTGCACCTGTACCAAAGACGGTCAAGTCGAAGCCCTTGTACTCTGCATTGAGGGTGATACCATAAGTAAACTTAGGAATACCTACACCCAAATCCTGCTTATCGTTATCAGTTGGAGCGTTGGTGGTGTTACCATCCTTGTCATAATACAAAGCACTGCCATCCTCAGCTACACCTGCATACTTGTAACCACGGAAGTACCAGATAGGGTGCCCCACCTCGAATGTTGGCTTCAAACGGCTGTTGAAGCCATCGATACCTATACCCTCGATACGGCTGATGTTTGAAGAAAGATCCTTTACCTCATTCTTCAAGGTAGAACCGTTGACTGAAACAGAGTACTTGAAATCACGGATATGATCTCTCCAACCCAACTCGAAGTCGAAACCTGTGTTAAGCACCTTACCAGAGTTGATGATATACTTGCTTACACCAATTTCCGGAAGAAGATTTATCTCTACCAAGAGGTCCTTGGTGTTCTTGCGATACCAGTCGAGAGAGAATGTCAAACGATCGTTCAAGAAACGGGCATCAAGACCCAAGTCTACCTGTTCTGAAGTCTCCCAAGTCAAATCTGGGTTAGCAAGACCTGTTGGCTTAGAACCGTAAGACAACTTACCATCACCGACAGATGGATTGTACTGATAGAAGCTCTGGTTCATGGCAATAGGAGAAGTATACGGGTAGTTGCTCAATACATTGACATTACCATTCTTACCCCAAGATCCACGAAGCTTCAAGAAAGAGATGGCATCACGACTGATGTTGTCCTTGAAGAACTTCTCATTGCTGATAGTCCAACCAGCAGATATTGATGGGAAGTTACCCCAACGATCATCCTTTGAAAGCTTAGATGAATCGAATGCATCACGACGGAAGTTGAACTGCAAGAAATAACGATTATCGTAGCTATAAGACAAACGACCGAAGTATGAAAGTTCCGTAGCGTCGTTAGGAGCATTGCCTACGCTCTTTGTAGCATCAGCGAGCAAATAGTCGATGTAACGATAGTTAGGAGCATAGTTTGAAAGAATATTCGTACCCTCAGAACCAATAGTAGCATTGTCCCAATGATTCTTGGTGAACGACATACCCACCATGGCTCCTACTGTATGCTTGCCAAATGTATTCAAATAGTTTGCAAAGTTCTCCCACTGATAGTAAAGACCATTGTTGGTATGAGCCTCTATCTTGTACTGTGAGGAGTTAGAGAGGGTATTGATGTAATATGGCTGCTCATAGTTGTGGTAGTTGCTCTGCGTGATGCGGTAACCCAAACGAGATGTATAGGTAAAGCCCTTGAATGGCTTGATGTTAGCAGCAACGGTACCACGTACATTGATACCCTGGTTGTAGGAGCCCACGCGGTCGCGCTGTGCCAATGGGTTACCAGTAGCATCCTCTGCATAGTGGGATGTACCATAGAAATCATTATTATGGTCAGCATCTCTCATCAAAGGGGCACCATTCAGATAAGCGTTATAAATATTGGTTGGCAACTTAGCAGGGTCGCTTACGTAGCAAGGTGTCAATGGATCTACAGAAACAACAGAATTCAACACAGAACCATAACCTTTGTTCACACCCTTGGTCTTCCACTTCTCGAAAGAGGTGTTTGTCGAAATGTTCAACCACTTATATACATCGTAGTCTGCATTAATCTGACCTGTAAAACGCTTGTAAATATCCTTGTCTCCCTTGACGATACCATTGTTATTGAGGATATTCAAGTTGGCAAGGAAACGACCCTTACCATTGCTAGCCTGGATGGTAAGGCTGTGCTGATGAGCCAAACTATTTTCAAAAGCCTCATCATACCAGTCGGTGTTCTCTCCATTATATCCCTCTGCCTTCAACTTATCATCCGTCAAGTCGCCCAAGTACTTATGGTATGAAATATACTCTGGAGCGTCGAAGAGCTTAGCCTTTCTACCAATAGACTGGATGGTAAACTTGCTACTATAAGAAATCTCAGCCTTACCGCCATTGGCAGCACCACTCTTGGTAGTAATGATAACGACACCATTACCAGCCTGCGCACCATAGATGGCAGCAGAAGCGGCATCCTTCAATACCTCCATGCTCTCGATCATAGATGGATCCAGGTACTGGATGTTATCCACCTTCAGACCATCAACAATGAGCAATGGACTGATATTTCCACTGTTAGAAGAATAACCACGCACACGGATATCGGCAGCCTCACCTGGACCACCCGAGTTGATGATTTGTATACCGGCAGCCTTGCCCTGGAGGGCAGCACCAGCATCTGTTGTAGACAAGCCCTTGATGTCATCACCCTTGATAGATGCAACGGCACCAGTCAAGTCGCTCTTTTTCTGAACACCATAACCGATAACCACAACGTCATCAATTACCTTGGCATCATCTTTCAGTGAGATGGTAAGCGTCTTGCCAGCCTCAGCCTTGACGGTCTTTGGCTCCATACCTATATAAGTAATGGTTAATGTTGCGTTTGGCGCAGCATAAATGCTAAACTTACCATCCAAATCGGTTACTACACCCTTTTTGCTACCATTTACCTTTACGGTTGCACCAATAACAGGTTCGCCACTTGGATCGGTTACTACTCCTTTTACAATACTCTGAGCCGACATTCCCGCTGGGAATAAACAGAGAAAGGATAGTAAAGCTAACGGCTTTTGAATCTTTCTAAAGTCTCTCATAAGAGAATTGGTTTAAAATTATATTTATTAGTTGTCTTCTATCTTCATACTGACTTTTTGCCAGTGTAGCATTTGTTAACGAAATCGCTGCAAAATTACTAATTTTTTTAAAATAAATGTTTATTTAATGCAACAAATACTTTGCGACGTGTAATATTTGTATAAAAAGAAACAAATTAAAACGGAAAATATATTCGACCCGTACGGTTGAACTATCTTTGCCGTGCTGAAAGTTATGTTCATAAGCTTTGAACTTAAGTTCAGAGCCTTTGAACTTATATTCAAAGCCTTTGAACATAGGTTCAAAGCTTATGAACGAAGTTTTCTTCTAGAATTAGAAACAATTATCAACCGTAAGGGGACATTCCTGAGCGTATATATAAAAAAATCAACCTGTACGGTCGAAAAAAAATCCCGAAACCATCAAATAGTTTCGGGACTCATTAATTAGAAAGAGGAATCAATTACTTATTTCTAAACAGATGTGGAACAAATTCCTTGAAACATCTGCGCCAGGTAAGCCACTCATGATGAGTACCAGGTGAAACATAGACATCAAGCTTGATGCCCAGGTTCTTCAATTCCTTCGCCATCTTCTCCGTGCCGAAGTTCTCTTCTGAACCGCAGCCCATGAACATATAGTTTATCTGGCTGTTGAACTTCGCTGCATCGGCAAAGACGCCGTTGAAGCAGGTCTTGACATCCACACCGAAAAGTGCACCGCTGAAAGTTCCCAGGGCTGAGAACTTATCCAAGTTCGGCAACACGGTGTTGAAAGTCTGGCAACCACCCCATGACAAACCAGCCATCGCACGATGCTCTCTGTCGGTATAGGTGCGGAACTTCTTATCTACCATCGGAATCAAGTCCTTGATGATGACATCATAGAAAGAAGCACCATACAGTTTGCGTTCCTCATCTACATTCTTACCAGGACGTGGCACGAAAGGCTGCTTCACATCGCCACTCTCCATCACCACAATCATAGGCTCAGCCTTGCCTTCGGCAATGAGATTGTCCATGATGTGCTGCATATAGCCCTGATGGCTCCAGCCCGTCTCGTCCTCTCCCATTCCGTGCTGCAGATAGAGCACAGGATAGCGCTTGTTCTGATTGGTTTCATATTCTGCAGGCGTATAAACCATGGCTCTGCGGAACTTGCCCTGAGATGCAGCATAGTAAGATACCGAACGAACCTGACCCTGTGCTACTCCCTGCTGAGGACGATAGTAGTTGCCTTCGGCTCCCTCAGGAACCTCCAGACCACTCGCCTCTCGGCAGCAGCCGAAATAAGTTTCGCTGGCAGGATCTACTACCTGTACGCCATCTACATTCAGGAAATAATAGTGGAAGCCCACTACCAATGGGTCTGAAACACCATACCAGTCGCCGTCGAAATCCTTCTTCATAGGATACTTCTTTCCGCAGATATCAAAGATAACCTGCTTTGCCTCCGGTGCGTGGAGCTTGACGTAGGCACGGCGGTCTTTATCCACACGTGGATAATTGGCATCGGGAATGATACCGAGCAGAGAAAGCATCATGTTGGCATAACGCTTACCCATGGTGCGATAGCTTTCGGCAATGAAATGCAATCCATCGCCACGCTGCGGACATCCCTTGGAAGAAATGACATGAGCTGTAGGAATGGTCTTGGCGATATCGTCAACGACAGCGATATGCTGCCAGCAAATGCCGCCCTGATCTTTCTGAACGGTCTCACCCACGAGCAAAGGAACATCTTCTGCCTTCAGATTCAAATCTTTCAGAATATCATTATATACGGTTTTTACTCGGTTAGGCCAGTTGGCATCGCCATTGTTGGTTTCTCCCTGGTGCAGGAGGATGCCCTTGATGACACCCTGCTTCTGGGCAATCTTGGCCAGCTCGATGAGTCGGGCATAAGGATTACCATGATACTGGGATGCGAAATTCTTCATCCAGTCTGGCTGCTTCTTCAGATACGCCTTGCAGGTACGCTTGTCGAAGAGGTCGATGCTGGCACCGCCCACAGCCACGGTGATGGTTCCCACCTTGATGCTATCAGGCAGGTTATCTACCATTTTTCTGCCAAAGTAATCCACCGGAGTCAAGCCTGTGCTTGGTCGTGCCTGAGGTGGGACAGCCGTATGCCACTGTCCTTTCTTCCATCCTGCTTTTTCATCATCCACGGCATACATTGCCATGAATCTAGGATTCACTCCTGTTCGGTCGATGTCTTCAATATTGGCATTTCCCTCCATGTTCGACTGTCCGAAGCAGAGATAAATCTGAAAGTTAGGGTCGGGCTTATCCTGCGCCTTCGCCCCGTTTTTCTGTGCCATCATCGTCATCGGGAGGCACATCATCAGCATTGATGCTACGAATGATAATTTATTCATTATATAATATAGATTAATCCGTTACTCTTCTGCTGCGTCGTCGTCCCAGAGGCTGAAGTTACGAGAGTGGAATGAAACATCATCTGGAGTTTCATCACTCAATGTTTTATTCACTTCACTAGAAGCAGCCATGAGGCTTACATTCTCCAACTCTACAATATCCATAGATGGTTTGATATATTTCTTCATTATTTCTTTTTTTAAAAGTTCGTATTCCTATTGATAACATTAAGAAAGCTTTGCTATTACTTCAAAACAATCTTTTTGCCATTCTTGATTACAATACCCTTGTAACCCTTATCCACAAGCTGACCTGCAAGATTATACATTGGTGCATTGTTGCCAGCAGCCTCATTCTTTACAGAAGTGATACCGGTAGTAGAACCAGAATGATCTCCTAAGCTATAGAATTTTGCCGAATTAGCAGAGTTTGCAACTTCGAGATAAGCACACTTAGCAGGGATTGTTTTACCATCGAATGCCTTATAGAAACCATCCTGACCATTTACTGTTGCCAAGCCATAGACTGCAGTTTTGTCAGAAGAAGTAGCTGTACCATCAGAAACCTTTAAGTCGGTATCAATTACAGCTTCAGAACCTTCACCTGTTGTCAGTCTATACGACTCATTAGGAGTACCCTTCAGCAATACAGCCTTATCTGCAGGAACTACACCCTCAATTTTCTCCAAGGTTACGGCCTTCTTATCTGCATTCAATTTAACGGCATAAGCTTCAAGACCTAAGCTTCCGTAATTAACAGGATAAGATGCACTGAATGTAGCGAATCCAGAAGATGGCATATTCAAAATGCTGGTACGAGTCAGCGACTTGATCTTCATTGTGAATGATTTGTCTATCTTCTCATTGTTCTGGAATATGATTCTACTCACTACTGGTGCTATGTCTTTATCACCCTTCCAATTGATTACATCTTCTTTCTTTAATGTGAAATTATATTCTGTTACACCTGTAGGAACAAAAATAGAATAAGAGAATGTTCCTTCTGTTGTTTTTTCTTCGCCTTGAGCATTTTTTTCTTTATACACATAATTAGGAAGAATAGCAACAGGATTAGTCAAGGGCTCTGCCAATTCCAGATGATACTCCTGGCTTTCATTTGACAAAGCAGAATAAGTAGCTAAATTACCTGCCTCAGAATCACAAACAAACTGTCCACAATATTGTACAGGGAAAGTCAACCAAGGTGCAGCCTGCGCCGGCTTGGACCAATTCCAGCCCCCCCCACAAGAGAGAGAAATTCTGTTCCTCTAAGGTATTATCATTCTTAATCAACCATACCTTTTTCAAAAGTATCTGAATACCTTTCTCTGGAGCCCACAAACGAAGTTCCTTGATAGTTTTATCTTTGACTACATCTTCAAAGTTAACAGTAACAGCCTGGTCGTCCTCGTGGTCGCCCTCGGGAACCTGAGTATGCTGCTGATCACCCCATCCTGTTTCGCCTTCAGGAATAACATTGACGAGCATCAGTGCATTCTTCTCACCTGCCTGATGATTCTCATACTCCAACTTTACACCCTTATAATCACTTGTTGAGATTTTCTTAGCCTCATCAGACAACAAGACCCATGCTGCATACTGTCCTGTAGCTACATAAGGAACATCCTTACCTTCTGCAGTTTTCATCTGGATTTGATTCCAGTTTGGTGCTCCACCAAAATAAAGCGACTGCTGAGCATTCACCAATGCAGGAAATGCAATCATTGCCGCTACCATAAATGATAATTTCTTCATTTCGTTAAGTTTTTAAAAATTATAATTGTTTATTATTCAAGTTTCGCAAGTAACCTCCGGTCCCCGAAGGGGGCCAACTTTCAATAACCGCTGGTGGAATGACCGAAGGTCATGGAACCTGCGGACAACCAATAGTAGGGAGAAAGCGTCCCCAAAGGGGGCGAACCACATCCAGTCTTGCTCCTGTTCGCCCCCTTCGGGGACGATAAGAGAGTATCTGTCACTATCCGCAGGTTCCATTCCCTTCGGTCATTCCACCTGCGGTTATTCATATTCGCCCCCTTCGGGGACGGTAGAATGCTACTTGCGAAACTTCAGTTTATTATCTAATCACGATTTTCTTACCACCATGGATATAAATACCCTTGGTAGGACGAATAACCTTCACACCTTGAAGAGTGTAGTATGCCTTATCCACAGATTTCATCATGGTTGCCACAGCCGGCTTCTCGATGCCTGTTGATGCATAGGCATCGTTGGCAAGATAATAGCTTGGACCATTCCAGTTGGTGCTCCAGCCCTGAATATGCTTTGCAGAGAAATCGGCGTTGGCTATCAGATTCTCTGATGTTCCTTCCTTCACCAACACCATGTCGTCAATATCGAGTGTACCACCGTATTTGCCAAATACAAACTGGAAGGTATCCAAGGTGAAGTTGGTTGTGAAATTCCAGGTCAGCGTCTTCCAGTCACCAGCCTCTACAGGATAGGCTGCCAGATACTGCACATCATCGCTTCCACCCCACTGGTTCTTGTTGTTGCTTGCATTCCAGATAGGCCAGAATCCCAGCTCAGCGCAATCTGCAGAAGTTCTCACCTTCATGGTCAGCGTATACTTGGCATCCTTCTCCAAAGCCTTTGGCAAGGTGTAGATAGCCTGACGGTCCCAGAGGTTCTCGCCCGCAGTACTCTCGTAACGGATGTAATAGTTGCGGTTTTCCACAGGCACAGAAGCCTGATTCAGCTGATGGCGCTTGAAGAAGGTCCAGAGTTCCTTGGTAGAATTTACCCCGTTAGGTTCATTAGAATGCCAATGGCCCTTGCCGTCGATGGCAATCAGGTTCACCTCTACTCCATCGTTCACATTATTATATATAGTACGTGTAGCTGTGGGACCTGTGCTGCCGGCAGGATAAGGACGGATTACCTGCGGATTGCTTGCATCGCAACCTTCGTAGGCAGCCCACTTCTTTACATATTCCTCAATGCTAGGATAGCCGCCAGCCATGTGATAAGGATCGCCCGTATATTTGAACACATCATCAGCGGTTCCGTGAATATGCATGATAGGCACCATGCGGTTAGCTCTAGGCTGCTTGCCGATGTCCACACCACTTACTGGTCCGAAAGCGGCAATCTTATCGCCAAGCGTTTCCAGACAGTGGTAACCCAGCCAGCTGCCCATGGAGAAGCCCGAGAGATAGATGCGGTTCTTGTCAACATTGTGCTTCAGCTCCATATCCTTCATGATAGCCTCCACAAACTTCACATCACCCGTACCGCCGGTATCCCACATTCTGTTATTACCCAGCGGATAGGTAACAATAAAACCCTCGGTATCGGCCAGCGCATTCCATTGCGTCTGTTTCTGCTGAAACTCAGGGTCTTGATTCATACCATGAAGAGAAATCACCAAGGCTGGTGATTTCTCCACATTCTTAGGAACATAAGTGAGAGTCTTGCGGGTAGAAGTCCCCACTTTCACCTCTTCCCAAGTCTGTGCCGCCATCTGGAGGCACAGAACCATGAGGAGAGATGCGAGCATTGAAAGTCGCTTCATCTGTTACTTGATAAGCATCTTTTTACCATTCTTGATCACGATGCCCTTGTAACCCTTGGCTACCTGCTGACCAGCGAGATTGAAGCACTTGCCATCCTGCAGCTTGACATTCTCGATGTTAGAGATGCCTGTGGTTGTATTAATCAACCAGGCACCGAGCACAGAAACCTTTGCAGGATTCTTTTCTGGGTCGGTATACTGGATACCCATGGTCTTGATGACAGCATCTTCCTTAGTGGTGAAGGTTGTCTCATCGCTGCCATTGAATGAAGGCCACTCAGAACCTTCCTCGTAATCTACACACATTTGGACATTTGGAGTTGGCTCAGCCAATTTTACCTTCACGGTAACATTGCTCTTACCAGCCAAGCCATTGATAGCAAGCTGCTGCCACTGTTTATCGAAAGAAACTACACCCTTATAAGATACGGTGTTATCAGTACCAGCCCAACCTGTAAAGGTGGCATCAACCTTCTTTTCAGAACCGTCGACACCCACCAGAGTCAGCTTCTTCACCTTCAGGTTCACTTCCTCATCATCTGTATGCTGCACGGATACACCTACGATGTAAGGATGCTCAGCATCGAAAGCAAGTTCAAACTTCTTGGTTGCTCCATCACCCACAGCTTTTCCGTATTCAGGAGTTGCATCGCCTTCAGCATCGGCAGAAGCCTTCCAAGTATAGTTTACCTGGAAATTGGCAGGAAGCGGCTCTTCGAACTCGAGGATAAACTTAGGATAATCTGCAGAGTTGACATTGCAGGCAAATTCTGCTGCACCCCACTGCTTGGTAATAGTGAAGTCATAGACATCAGCCTCTCCGGCAAAACCAGCATTCCAACCACCACCCAAAACAAGAGGAGTCTCTGTCTGAGCATTCACACTTACAGCCATCAGGGCTGCTGCCATCAAAGTAAAAATCTTTTTCATACGTTTCTGATTTTAAGTTTATTGATAATAATTGTTCATTCTGGGAACGAGAAATGATTCTCATTTCCGCTTGCAAAAGTAACAGAAAAGACTGAAAAAGACCTTGCGTGGTGTAACAAATACTTTGTGAGAAGCACCAAATAGATTTGATAGTCAACATTATAACGAAAATGATACACCATCAAACCTATTTGAAGAGGGAATCAGGAAAAGTCAAATAAACGAATATTCCAGATTCCCCAAATGTTTTTGCCCAAAATGTTCCAGATTCCCCAAATGTTTGGTCAAAACAGAGGAAAAATATACAGATTTAACAACATCATTACGTTTGAGCAGCGTTTACATAATTTATGGAATATTCCCTCATAAAAGTATAGTAAGAAACGAGAAAAACAACAAACAAACGTTAAAAACAACATTTAAACGTGCGGAATGTGTTTTTTAAATCACATTCCGCACGTTTAAGCAATATTTTTAGTAATTTTGCAGCGCATTCCCTCATAAAAATGTATGGACAGCAAGCTGATTCCCTCATAAAAATGTAGGAAAAGCAACAATATTCCCTCATAAAAATGTAAATAGTATGAAAAGAGAAATATATAACAAGCTAAAAGAGTGGCAGTTATCTAGCAACAGGAAATCACCTGAAAGGTATCCGCTTCTCCATGTTAGGCTTCAGAGAGCAAGACTGGATGGAAAACGTTCCCCTCTATGCAGCCAGAGCCTATGTGAAAGATAAGCTAGATTAGCCTAATACATCGAGAGCAAGTACATCCTCTGTCCACAAATTATGCAACCAAATGAAATACTTTAAAAGTGCGTTTTCGTGCCATTTTAAGTAAAAAGGTCGGTCGTGTCTTCACGACACAACCGACCTATAACGACTAACATCATTTCGGTTAATCTGTATATGATAAAACCTAAACTAATGTCTTTTATTTACCTGCAAGACCATCAGCAAAACCACCATAAGCAGGCTTGCGCTGATAGTTCAGGTTCCAGAGACCTACAGGCTTTCCAGGGCGCCAACCGCTGTTTGTTGGTGCATCGGTGAGACACCACTGGCAGATACCATACTGCTGTTTGACAGGAACGATCTCGAAATACTGCTCGATAATCCACTTGTAGTGTTCAGCCATAGCCTTTTCCTTAGCCACACGCTCTTCAATAGGAAGCTTCTCCAGCTGAGCAGTAGTAACATCTTTGCCATCTTTATCTACATAGCCCATATCGATCTCAGAGATACGGACGAGCTTGCCTGTCTCTGCCATGATCTTGAGCATGTTCTGGATGGCCTTCTTCTTGCTTTCCAGAGTCTGTGGATTCTCGTAGTAGTCGATGTGCATCTGTGTTCCGATACCATCAATCTTGGTTTTCCAGCCGAGTTCCTTACCCTTCTTTTCCCATACGCCAATCCAGTAAACGAGCGACTTCACCTTCTGGTTGTTGTCCCAGTCAGATTCCAGGTTATAATCGTTGATGAAGAGCTTGAGGTCTGCAGGGTTTGTACCCTCTACCGCAGCATAAGCATCACGAGCCGCCTTCTCTACGATAGGACCATACATCTCTGGTGTGAAGTAATCCTGCCAGTAGAAATCTTGTGGATTATGCTCACTGGTAGCCTCAGTCTGAAGAGCATAGAAGCCATTCACATTGCCACCACCTGAGACGGCCTCGTTGATGAGATCCCAAGCCTTCACCTTGCCTTCAGTGGCCTGCATCATGCCACTTATCCACTTGTTCATAGCCCAGGTAAGAGTATCTGATTTCTCCTTAGGAGTGAGAGGGATACCATTTGAAGACTTCGTGTAGTAAACTTCAAAATCATCAATATAGAGGGTACCCGCATATTTACCGATATTCAGCAGCAGGCGCTTGGCATTGTCACCATTACATGTGGTAGTCACATCAACTTCCTTCCAATCAGTTGTAACGTTGATGGTAGGGAAGTCACCACAGCCTTTGTATCCATCAGGATTCTGGAATCCAGCACCAAATTCACCAGCTACAGAACCCTTGATTTTCATCTTCAAGTGATAGGTTGTACCATTCTCGAAAGCGAAACCTGGTTCATAGCAAACTTGTGCATTCCAAGGGTTTTCCTTGGCTGCGTTGTTACCAACCTCACAAACACCATTTACAATCTCTGGCGCATTATCCATACCCCATCCACCAAGGTTCTGACCATCATCAAAGGTAAGATGCCCAACACTTACAGGGATTTCAACAGCACCCGCACCAGCTACATTACCAATCTTATAGTTGACGTCTACCCAAGAAACTTTGGTCCAGTGAGAAATATCATTTTCATCAAAGGTAGAGTTTACTACAAGATTATGGTCAGAGCCCTTTTCCTTCAATACAAAATTATCAAAATAGAGAGTACCGCCAATCTTTCCGAAGCAGAAACGCAAACGATCGATATCCGCATTCGGTGTAAAAGAGAAGCTATTATCAATAGCTTTTTCAGCTACAGTAAATGAACCTGCTCCATACTGTGTATCAGAACCATCTTTCTTACCAGGCCAGAAATCAATCGTTCCAGGATTAGTTCCCCTTACATTAAGTGAAATCTCGTAAGTTTTACCTGCTTGAAGAGGTTTATCCAGATCATAGTAGATTTCATATTCCCAGGTATCTTTCTTAGGAGCACCAGCCGTGATGATAAGTCCAGGATTCTCCTCAGCAGGAGGCAACTCCTTATCCTTTATCAGCCCATTCAAATACTTGCTAGGCTGCTGAGCATGCCATGCAAGCGTATGACCATAAACTGTTAACCCTGCATCCTCTGCTGCGGAAACAAAAGAAGATACCTTACTGAAATCCATCACACCCTCGTCGTTGACACAGGAAGCCATCTTCATGGCATTGCCTGCAACAATCTCATCAAAGTTATGGGCTGCAAGACGGAAGAGAGGACCCTGCTGGTTGAACTCGTCCACGCCAAGTGCAGCACTTACCTTAAAGCCAGGATGAGCACCACGATCCAGATACTCCTTCAATGGCGCATAGTCGTTGAGATACTCATACTGAGCGATGGTCTGAGGCTTCTCTACGTCATATTTCCAGTCATCCCAGTCTGCACAGCTGCCCAAAACAAATGGGCAGACCAGTGCAGATATAATATATTTATTTACATTCATACTACTAAATTCATTTTCATTAGTTTGTTACGAAATTACTTCCATGACTCAAGCTTGTTGCCACGACTCATCATAGACATCACATAGTCGGCAGAGATGTTCCATGTTTTCTCGTGCTCTACATCACCAGCATTGGTCACTACAGTAGCATTAAACTTGATCTTCAGACAATCAGCCATGCGGTTCTTGTCGCTGAAATCCTGAATGCCACGAGGAGCAAAAGTACCAGTACCGATCTCCTTGCCATTCTGAAGAACCTTACAGTTTTCTCCATTGAATGCCAGATTAATGGTCAACTCCTTCGATGCATCAATCTGACTCCAGCTATCCGTTTTATCATCATGCTTCCACTCCTTTACAGGATAAGAGAAAGTGATGGAAGATGTGTTGAAATCTACAGATGAAGCCACATCCAAGTCATCCTCATTCTTGTGAGTGATGGTCTTCAAATCCTGGATATTAGTAGTTCCAGTCTTGCAGTACATACCTGAGTACTGATTCTTGTACTTCACACAGATCATCTGATAGTTCTGCTTTTCAATGATAGAATCACCAGTGAGGGAAGAAACGAGTCTTACTGGCAACACATAGTGAGTAGTAGCAGCCTTCGGATCGTTGAAGAAGGCATCAGTAAGATGCACTGTTGTACCACCAATAATCCTTCCCTTAGGGATAGTCAGGGTGTTAGGATCCTCCAGGGTATAGTAAGATTCAGGGAGCACCTCCATACCACTGCCTTCTGGCAGAAGAGAAGGATCAATCTGATAGCTGATCTTACAATCCTTGGTATTCTTGTAACCACCACCCCAAGTTGCCTGCAGCTTGAACTGATGAGCATTGTCATCGGTGTTTACTGCATCATCGTCATTACCGAGGGTGATAACGCGGATAGGTGCCTGCATAGCGAAATATACAGAGATCTTACCGTTGTTGCCACCATTGCCTGTTCCTCCCTGAAGACTATCTTCCCAATCTCCGTTTGAACAAGAGGTAGAAAGACCAGCTACCAAGGCAAGTCCCATGATTGCAGTTCCTATTTTTCTGAATGTTTTATTCATTTTCTTCATTTTTTCTTGTTATTACCAAATGTTGTTCTTTTTACCATCCAGCGTTCTGAACGAGTGATGGGAAATTAAGAATCTGGTCGTATGGCACAGGACCATAGAAAGCATCCTTCTTGAAATTACGTGTTTCCACTGAGATAGGAGTATATTTCTTGCCAGCCTCTTCGTTGGTGATGCTCATACCCTTTGCCTCCTCTGTGAGGTTAGCCTTCCAGCGACGCAGATCCCAGAAGCGGAAGCCTTCGAAGCAAAGCTCGATGCGGCGCTCGTTTCTGATCAACTCACGCATCTTTTCCTTGCTCTGTGCACACTCTTCCAGGTATGGATCTTCACCAAACTCTCCCAAGCCTGCACGCTCACGGATTGCCTTGATAACATCGTAGGCTGAGTAACCAGTGCCACCCTTAGGACCATAAGCCTCATTGGCTGCCTCGGCATAATCCAGATAAAGCTCTGTGTAACGGATACGGGCTGTATAATGATAAGCCTTGCCGTTTACCGTAGGATCCAGGTTGATGTCCTGACGGAGGAGTTTCTTCATATAGTAACCTGTGCGGGTTGACTTGGAAACATCCTTGTTGAGACCATCGAGATTAGTCGCATTGTCTGCCTGTGTATTGATGACAGCATTTCCAGAACCGGCAGTCTGTCCATTATAGATAATGTACTTAGCCAGACGTGGGTCACGGTTTGCGTATGGATTAGCTGGGTCATATTCGCTCTTGGCATCTGTAATAGGATAACCGTTGGCAGCAGGGAATGCATCTACAAGATTCTGGGTTGGATTGATACGACCCTGACCATAGATTGATGGTGGGTAGTACTTGGTCTCCAAATCATTGTTCTCGCTCTTCTCTGTACGCCAGAGTACTTCCTTAGGACATTGTGCCGCTGTAAGATCCTTCATGTTTGGGTCTGCATACCACTCCAAACCATTTGTATCAATGCCTGAGATGCCACCATTGAGGTCGAGCACTGCCTTGGCATATTTGGCAGCCTGCTCGTAGGTTACGCCGCTGCCACTGGCAAAGGCTGGAGATGCAGCCATCAAGGTAGCCTGGGCAAGAACGGCACGGGCGATACGACCACTTAAGCGTCCGGCGAAGTTGTCACCAAGTACACGATTATAGGTTGTCTTTGTTACCGTATATGATTTGCCGAGGCAGCTGACGGTCATCGTCTCGTTATCGGTATCCTTGTAGTCAACAGGGAGTACGCGTACAGCCTCTTCTGCATCCGCAATGAGCTGCTTCATGCAGTCGGCATAAGAAGCACGCACCTCCAGGGAATTGAAATCTGAGCTTACATCCGATGGCTCAAGAGTATTAGGCACACCGAGGAGTGTTCCATTGGCATCCAAACCGCCATGGGCACGGAGCAGATAGTACATGAAGATTGCTCTCAAACCCTTAGCCTCGCCGATATAACGCTGCTCATACATGGCACGCACAGCCTCATCGCTGTTCCAGTTTACCTTATCCACATTGGCGAGGAAGAGGTTGATATACTGGATGGCTGCACGGCAGTTGCGCCAGGTTTCCACAGGGTTGTTGCTTGAAGTCCAGCTATCTACGCCAGTCATCTTACGATAAGCGTCGGTAGCGTCGTTACTCACGGCATCGTCTGTAGCGACATCATTGAATGAGTAAGAGCCGTTTGGCAGACGGGTATAGGCGTTGCCAAGCACACCATCAGCATAGTCAGGATGGTCGTACATATACTCGAAACCCAGATGGTTTTCGATGGCAGGCTCGAACATATCGTCGCAGCTTGTCAGTCCTATCGAAAGAGCCAGTCCGAGCACCACTCCACCAATTTTATATTTTGATAGTAAGTTGTTCATCACTTTTGTCATTTTCGTTATCTTAATTGTCTATATTAGAACTCAACCTTTGCACCGATGGTGAAACTGCGGGTTTGAGGAGCAGAATCTACATTGCGTTCCATCTGCTTGCGCTCACCGGCTATCGTCAGGAGGCTGCTGCCATTAACATATACCTGCAAGCCCTTCACCAAACTGTTGTCTCCGAAGAGTGTCTTGTTGAAATCGTAGGTAAGCTGCACGCGGCTCAAGTCGATGCGGTCGGTTGAATACATCCAGTAGTCGGAAGCATTGAAGTTGTTGTCACCACTCTGTGTTGTCAGACGAGGATAGGTGATAGACTCTCCGTTCTTGAATTTACTCTCTGTCCAGGCGCCGAGTACCACATCACTGTACTTACGCTCACCGTAAACCCAGTTGTAGGTATCGTCCTTGATAGCATTGCCACCAAACTGACCTGTCAACATGGCGAAGAGAGTGAAATTCTTGTACTTCAAGGTAAGATTCATACCACCGGTGAACTTGGCGCTCCAGCGACCGATAACCACACGGTCCTTAGAGTCGATAATACCATCACCATTCTGGTCCTTGTATTTCAAGTCACCAGGCTTCACGGTACCGAAAGAGCTCTTAGCCTCTGCATTGTCTATTTCTTCCTGACTGTTGTAGTAGCCTAAGCACTCATATCCCCAAAGGGCATCAGTGAGCTTGCCTTCTGTACGCATGTAGTCATACTCAACATTCTCAGAAACCTTCAGGTTCTTTGAACTGTTGGTCTGTCCGAATGCCTGGATGCCATATTCGAAGTCTCCCACCTTGTCGTTGTAACCGAGAGAGAAGTCAACACCTGTGCGGCGGTTCTTGCCGTAGTTGATGTATGGCACGAATGTAGATACAGGCCAGTAGGTATGCATGTAGCTTGGATAGATGTAGTCTGGCTGAGCAAGCAAACCATCAGTCACCGTGTTGTAGTAGTTCACGGCAAAGCTGAGTCGGTTGCCGAACAAGGCACCATTCAAACCTACATTGAATTCCTTGCGCTTGATGAAGCCCAGCTTGTCGTTACCACCACGCTGAGAGTCGGAAGTCTGGATGCTGTTGTTGGCGTCAGACCATCCCCACCATGTACCGGTAGCCGTGAAGATATTCTTATACATGAAGTACTCTTTGATATCAAGATCCTGGTTCAAGACGGTATAACCTGCAGTAAGACGGAGATCATCGAGCCAGTTTACATCCTTCAGGAAATTCTCTTCAGAGAGTCTCCAGCCGAGAGTTGCCGATGGAGAGATGGCATTGCGGTTGCCCTCTGGAAGCTTTGCCGAATGTACCACATTGGCTGCCAAGTCGGCATAGTACTTATGTGCATAGTTGTATGACACGAGAAGTCCCAGGTTGGCATTGCTTACCTTGTGATACTCACCGCTGATAGTCTGCTGATAACCATTGGCGAGCAAGGTGGCATTGACATTGTGATTGCCGAAGGAGTTAACGTAGTCAAACTGTCCGGTCCATGCAAGCGTCTGGCGCTCTGCTGAGTTGCTGGAGTTCAGCGTACCTGTATGCTTATCCTCACCATACTGTGTGACGGAACCGATAACCTGCTTGCCGTCAAACTGTGTCCAGTTGACACCGAAGGTTGCATAGCTGTCGTTCAAGGATGTTGTGTATGACGTAGAATAGTCAACCGCAAACATGGTCTTGAAGCTCAATCCCTTGAGCACAGAAGACAGGTCAAACTTGACACCAGTATCAAACTGCATCTGGCGGGATGTCCAGGTGTTGTAGCCTGCAGCATACATATCTGCGAAGGCATTGGTCTGGTCTTCCTGTGTAGCACCCAGGAAATACTGTCCGGCTGGCAATCCCACAGGATTGGTGATGATATTTCTTGAGTTATTGATGAGAGCCAGAGAATTGGCATCCATCGGGTCAAGATAAGACAGCGGGATGAATGGAGCCACACGGTTAGGGCGCAATGTAGAAGCTGCCTTCCAGAATTCGCTGTTTGAACCATGCTGGTTATAATAGGTAGCGTTGGCATTCACCCAACCAGAAGCCCAGTCAGCGAGCTGGAGGTCGATGTTACCACGTACGTTCAGGCGGTCGGTATAGTTGTTCTTTCCTTCACCGAAATTCAGGAAATCACCCTCGCGGTAGTAGCTCACGTTGGTATAGAACTGTGCAAACTTACCACCACCTTCGAACTCAGCCGTCACATCGTAGCGAGACTTGGTCTTGTTGAGATAATCAGAATTATAGAACTGCTGGTTTGGATAACGGTAAGGATTGGTACCTGCAGCCGTGTTATAGATGTCTTCAGCTGAATATTTAGCAGAAAGACCATCGTTGGCAAGAGCCTGATTGTAAAGCGTCATATACTGCGCACCATCGAGGTAGGTAGGATAAGACTTCGCTACACTCATCTGATAGTTGGCACGGGCACTTATCTTCAAAGGTTCTACCTTTCCACGCTTTGTTGTGATGAGGATAACACCCTTTGCAGCACGGCTACCATAGAGAACAACGGCAGAAGCACCCTTGAGGAAGGTAATGTCTTCAATCTCCGTTGGCAAAACATTGTTTGCATCACGTGGCACACCGTCAATCAGCACGAGTGCATCACCCTGGTTCCACAGCGACCCGTTATAACCTGCAGCCAAAGCCTGCATATTGTCGAGGCTATAGGTATTGTAGTTTTTCTCCAGCAGATTCTTCACCTTGACCGTGCTGACAGGAGTGATTACATCACGGGCATCCGCCTTGCGGAATGCCACGTTGATGGTGTCTGCTTCTGAAGCATCCTGTGCCATCACTCCTTGTGCAGAGAGAGCGAAGAGGGAAACCGGAAGAATCGCTTTATATCTTGAAATTATGTTGCTCATAATTTTTTCTTCTTTATTCTTTTAATTGTTTTCTTGATTCACACTCTATTACCAACCTGGATTCTGGAACATCTCAGGATAGATACTGGTGTCTTTCTTCTTCAAAGGCATCCACCAGTGCTTGCTTGTGAAGTGGCGGGTAAGAATGGTCTTCTCCTTGAAACCGGAAACCTCGGTGTTCTGTGGATTCTTTGGATCAAACTCGCCTGCACGTACAAACTCCTGCGATGTCTTGATGTTGTAAGGTGCCTTATCGAGAAGCAACCAGCGACGCAAGTCATTGAAACGGTGACCTTCGAAAGCAAGCTCTACGGCACGCTCGCGGCGAACCTCATCCATGAACTTGTCCTTGTTGCCGGTAAACTTGGCTGCTACGCCTTCTACTCCGGCACGCTCGCGAATCTTGTTCACTGCATCGAGAGCAGTGAGTGAGCACTTGGCTGAAGCGGTGGCTCCACCTACGGCTGCACAAGCCTCGGCATACATCAGGTAACAGTCGGCAAGACGCAGGTAAGGCACATCAATGTACAACTTGTTATAAGTACTACCCATATCATAGTTGTTGGCGATCATAGGAATGAACTTATAGAGCATGTAACCAGTGCGGCTCTCGTTGATATCGTCACGGTAAGTACCACCTGTATAGAGGTTGGCATATCGGTTGGCATCCGGCTTGATGTCTCCCTCTACCACCTTTACTCCATCATATACGATGTCGTGATAGAAACGTGGGTCACGGTTCTTCCAAGGATGGGTTGGGTCGAAACCAGAATCTGGGTCATCGAGAGGAAGACCATTCTTCATACCATAATAGTTTACGTAGTTGGCTGTAGGCTGTGAGGCAGCCTGACCACCTGTAAGAATCTGACCGCCAAACTCGGTGAACACTCCGAAGTGAGAGTTCTGCCATGCATCGGCTGGAATATCACGGAGAATATTCTCTGTAGAACCTGGAGGAAGCATGTTCTTGTTCCAGGTATAGAACAGATCTGAGTAATTAGCAAAATCCACGAGCTTGTACTGGGTCTGTCCTGTCTCAACAAGAGTAAGGAGTTCGCCAAGTGCCTCGGCAGCCTTCTGTGCATAGTTGGTATCGTAATCGTAGGTGCTGGCATTGCCGTTTACGTTCATCTTGTCATCGCAGTTCTTCACCAGTGGAGAAGCTGCCCACAAGAGTGATTTGCCTTCATAGGCAAGTGCGGTAATCTTGTTGATGCGGAAGCCATTCTTGCCTAATGTATTGCGACCAACAGAAGACTTATCCCAGTCGATAGGCAGAAGCTCTGCAGCCTCACGGAAGTCTTTAGCAGCCTTCTCGGCACATGCCTGACAGGTTTCACGAGGAAGAGTCATTGGCTGGTCGGCAGCTATGGCATGATCAATATATGGCAGACCACCGAAATACTGCATCAGCTGGAAATGAAGCCATCCACGGAAGAAGAGCAACTGACCCTTGATGGTATTCTTCTCCTCCTGGGTGGCAGCCGTCATCAGGTCCATATTCTCCAGACCCAAATTCGCCTTACGGATACCATACCATGCAGCCTTCCAGAGACCACGACTAAAACGGTCGTTAGGATTAAACGTATCAGCCTGATCCATGAAGCATGCGCCCCATCCGTCAAACTCTTTCTGCCAGCCCCAGAAGTCACCCTGGTCAACCTTGTAGCCCATGAGGTAGTTGTAACCCACAGCCTGGATATCATCCTCACCCCAGTTCCAGCACGTTGTCCAGTAACTCTTGGAGAAGTCAGGAATACAGAGATAAAGCTCCTCTGTAAAGCCCTGGAAATTCTTGAAATTCTTGAAAGCAGCCTCTGGAGATACATCCGATTCTGGTGACTTGTCAAGATAGTCTGTACAGCTGGTGGTCAGAGCGAGAGAACATCCCAATGCCAACGCCAGGCAGGCAGACTTATATTTAGAAATTATTCTTGTCATAATAAATAATGTGTTATATTAACGCTGTTTACAACTCTAACTTGATACCGAAGTTGATACGCTTCATTGTAGGGTATGCACCCTGAGAAGCAAGACCTGTACCTGCGAAGTTCGACTCACGGTCATCAGGCATATCAGTCCAGAGGAAGAGGTTGTTACCATTTACATAAACCTTCAACATCGAGAGACCGAGACTCTTGATCCATCCGTCATTCCAGGTATAAGCTACCTCCAGGTTCTTCAAGCGACAGAACGAACCGTCGTAGAGGAAGCGGGTACCCTCATAGTAACTTGGAGTAGAGTTCATGCGGAGTGAAGGAATACCGTTTGGAGTTGATGGTGACCAGTAAGCACCCTCCTTGAACACCGTGTGGAGGTATGGCTTAGGCAGTGAGTTGAATGATACATAGCGGCTCACGTTGTTTACGCCATAGAACTGTGCATAGATGCTGAATCCCTTGTAGTCAATACCGATAGTGGCATTGTAGGTGTTCTGAGGAGTACCTGTAAAGCCATAAGGCGCACTATCATTGGTATCAATCACACCGTCACCATTGAAGTCGGTAATGATATACTGACCTGGCAACTTCTGGTCGTCGTTAGTATTATGAGGAGTCATGGCGATGACATCGTCCCAAGACTGTGCTATACCATTGTCGAGATAGCTCTTTGCCTGTCCGATGGAGAATCCCATGTTCTTCTGGTATGCAGGAAGCAACGCTGGGTCGTCATGCTCGGTAACAACATTTTTTGCATGCGTCATGTTCATATTGGCATAAGCATGGATACCGTTGGCAAAATCATACTGCAGTCGAACTTCAAGCTCATAACCTGTGGTCTTGGTTCTACCCTTGTTCAGGTAAGGAGCAGAAGCACCGAAATAGGAAGGCACCGAACGGCTGCCGCCGGCAATCATGATGTCGGAACGCTTCTCATTGAAGAATTCAAACGAACCGGCTACGAGACCTCCGAGGAAAGCATAGTCGATACCGAAATTCTGTTTGATGGCCTTCTCCCAATGGATATCTGGGTTACCTACCTTCGATTCCTTATACCAGGTGTAAATGGATTCGTTGTTTGGGTTGGTTGAATCAAGATGGGTCTTGCCACCATAAGCCCAAGTGGTCTGGTAGAGCCAGCGTTCCCATACATTATCCTCACCAATCTCTCCATAAGAGTAGCGGAACTTGAGGATATCAATCAGGTTTCTGCCGAATACCTTTGTTTCAGTCACTGGCTTGAACCATTTCTCGTTGGCTACGTTCCAACCGATAGCACCAGAATTGAAGAAGGCGAAACGATTGTCCTTGGAGAACTTCTCTGAACCGTTGTAGGCACCGTTATACTCGAACATGTAGCGATCGTCATAATTATAGGTGGTACGGAATGCCCAGTCCTCACGGTAGTTGGTAAACTGAGAACCCGTAGCACGCTCAGAGCGGTTGAAGACGCCCATGGCGGTTACATCGTGCTTGCCGAACTTGCGTCCCCAATAGAGCTGTGCCTGATAGAAGAGGTTACGCTGGGTAAGACCGTTGTTGAGCGCACCTGGATCAGTAGTCCATGCGATGGTCTCCGTAAAATCGAAGTTGTTGTGTCCCGCAGGCTTCTCCTTATAGGTTACCACACCCGTTACAGGGTCGATATACTTATACTGGGCTGCATGATTGAGGTCATTGACACCTCGGTTTGCCTCCACAAACACGTTATCCCAAGATACGATGGCAGATGCCTTCAATCCCTTAGTAATAAAGGAAAGATCCTGCTCGAGCGTAAAGTCGGTGTTGATACGGGTTGTGGTGGTTGCCTGCTCACCATGAAGTGCAAGCTGGGTCACAGAGTTAGGAGAGCCTTGCTCATCTTTAGGGAAATAGCCCCAAACACCATCGCTATACTGTGGCAGGAAGGTATCATGAGGTGCTGAGTAAGCTGCCTGCCAGAGCTGGGTCTCAGCCCATGAGCCTTTCTCCAAGCCATAAGGTGACTTGCGGATACCATGACTACCCGAAAGGTTTGCCTTCAGCGTGGTAGTCTTGGTGAGCTGGAAGTCGAGGTTGGAACGAACGTTGATACGGTTGAATCCGTAACCACTGGTATAACCACGATTGTTATTCCACTCGCGGAAGAGGTCACCCTCGTGCTGATAGTCGATGGCTGCATAATACTTCACTGCCTTGGTACCACCAGCGATATTCACATTGGCATTGTAAGACATGGCGTAGTCCTTGAAGAGTTCCTTCTGCCAATCTACATCAGGATAACGCTCGCTCATCAGGAATCCGGTCTCCGGATCAATACTGCCGGCTGGAGCATTGTATTTGTCGATGAATTCGGTAGAGCGGATGTCACCCCAGCTTGAAGGAGAGAGTCCCAACTCGTGCTTGATAGCATGGTTAACATAATCGAGCGCATCGGCAGAACCGTAGGTCTCAGGCAACTTAGACACCAGCTTGATCGCAGAGCTTGCACTGGCTGAAATTTTGGCCTTGCCTTCCGTACCACGCTTGGTGGTAATCAGGATAACACCATTCGCACCCTTCACACCATACACGGCAGTGGCAGAAGCATCCTTCAATACAGAAATAGACTGTACGGAATGGATATCCACACTCGACATAGGGCGCTCGATACCATCCACAAGAATGAGAGGGTCGGAAGAGTTCCAGGAGCTCACACCACGAATCACAATCTTAGGATCCTCATCACCAGGCATACCTGATGAAGATGATGTAATCACACCAGGCAGATTACCTGTCAGGGCAGAACCGATGTCTGAAACACCACCTGCGCGTTCCAGCACCTTACCTGTGGTCTGGGTAATGGCACCTACGACAGATGCCTTCTTCTGCTGACCATAACCAACCACTACCACTTCGCCGATGGCGTTGTCGTCTTCGAGGGTAAGTTTGAACTCTCTCTTCGTACCAACCTTTACTTCCTTGGTCTTCATACCTACGTATGTAAATACGAGGGTAGAATTCTCTGAAGGAACACTGATACTGAAATTACCATCCAAGTCGGTGACAGCACCGACACTGGGATTTCCCTTTACTTTTACAGTGGCACCTATCAGAGGCTCACCTGTACCGTCAACAAGATTACCCTTGACCTGGATCTTCTGTGCCTGAGCATTCAGGCTGCAGAAAGCTCCCATCAAGCATAAGGCTGCTGTCCGTTTCATTGTTAAGACTTGTTCAATCATGTTCTATTCATTTTTGATTTATGCTTAATTATTTTATGTTCACGTTATTTTTTCAGTTTCACGGGTGCAAAGATACTTGTTTCATTTCAGATACACTTTGTCTCTTGTAACAGATACTTTGCCGTTAATAACAAACTTTATAAGAACGAGTCTTTCCGCCCTTTAACAATTGTTTCACTACATAAATACCTTTTTCAGGTTTATTCACTTTTACACCTGCTATATTATAATAATAGGTGGCGATAACTTCTTCATCGTTCACATTCTGCTCAATTCCCGTATCCGTCTGTTTCATGTACCATTCCTTGTACCAGTTCATGCAGGCATAGCCGCAGCACTCTTCAAAGAGATTGTGCTTCTTGGCATTCTGGAAACCCGGAATCACCTTGCCCGTTTTAAGATATTCATCAATATCGTAATATTCCTGTGGATGGGTAATCGTCATTCCGATATTGCCAAAGTGGTCGTGAACTGCCTTCCATGCCATTCCCCATTTCGAGGTGGATGCCGTTGCCCAGCTTCCCAGGTTAGGTTGTGTCCACTGTCCCCACTCATTGTAGTGACCTTCATTTGCCTTGTCTGGATCTTCAGGACTCCAGTCAATCTCTGTTACCATGATTGGCTTCGACTCTACCATCGGAACCTGACTCTTGAAATTACGGATAAAGGTATCGTGATTGCAATTCTTATCAGTCATGTTGCCATACCATCCGGAATAAACATGCACGGCATAAGAGAAATTATCCTCGCTGTCTTTGACAGGATACTTGGCGTAGTTCTGATACTGGCTCTGATAACCCGCACCCGGCACCCAGATGATGCCTTTGAAACCTTGTTGGCGAATCACATCTACTACCGGCTGGAAGTAATCGCGTAATGCTTTATCCGAATTAGAGCCATCACTCAGATGAACCCTCACCGGCTCGTTGGCAAGTTCAATGGAAATCAATCCCGAATTCTGCTGAATATACTCATCGGCAGCAAAGGCCTTCCATACCGACTTGAGATAGCGGTTGTACTTATCGCCAACACTAATGTCTTGTGGACAGACTCCCGGTGGACGAACGATGACATAAAGCCCATGAGCGATGGCATCCTTAATTAATGGGATATAGAGTTTCTGCAGATAGAGACGGTAGCGCGCCATGTTGAACGCCGAGATATCGGCCTCGTTCGCTGCCTTCTTCGATGGATCATTGGTCCAGCAAGGATCCATGTGCAGACGGAACACAGTGCAGTAAGCGCCCTGCTCCTTGTCGGTGATGGCTGCAAACTGCTTGGAGAAATATTCCAGGCAAGGCTTGATGTCGGCTTCCGAATAGTCAGCCTTCCACTGTTGCCATCGCCAGCCGTTGAAGTAGCGGTTGGGGGTATCCATCACACCATGCAAGACTACGGTCTTGCCATTGGCATCAACCAGATTCTTGCCTTCTACTCGCAGAGCCGGCAGATTGTCTGCCGCATTCCCCACCATTGCAAACATCGCAAGAGCCAGGGACATGAAAAAATTCTTTCTGTTCATGTTATCTTATTTTTAGATTTTATCACTTTTCCAAATTGTCAATTAATTGTTAAGCCCGAAAAACAATCTCAGTTACCTTAAAAGAGAATGGCGCGTATCCCTACGCACCATTCCTAGAAAACCAATTAATCATGATCTTTTCAATCATAATATGTTCATTTAAAATTGAACTCAAATGCTATAAACCTATATTAAACTAACTAAAACCATTCTAACTAAAATCATTCAAAAAACTACTGTTTCGCATATTTCATAATAAACCTAACCTAATGCCAATGCAAAATTGGCTCTGTTTGACGGGGCAAAGGTATCAAAAAATCGGGAAACAGGCTTTATCCTGCGTAACCGATAGTTTATGAGGAGTTTAGTCGTGTAACATATACTTTCCGTCATGTAACATCAACCGATAATGAACACCAAAAGGCATATTATTTGTTTCCTGTAATCAAAAAAAGAAAGAATTATTGGGATATTCCAACTAAAAATCGTACTTTTGCAAACAGAAAATAACACTCTAAATATAAACAAGGAACATGAAAACTATAAGCCAATTAATCATCACGATGATGATTTGCCTCTTCTCCATCCAGGCATGGGCACAGAGCGGCAAACTCTTTAACACAGACAATCAGCTCTCGAGTAACTTCGCCACGCAGGTGTTCCAGGACAAGAGCGGATTCATCTGGATAGCCACCCGCAACGGTTTGAACACCTACGATGGTTACCACATCACCGTAATAAAGAAGGATATGTCAAATTTTTTAGGTCTCAACAGCAACTACATCAATAGCATTGCTCAAGACGAGAAGGAACATATCCTGCTAGGTACCAACAACTCTCTATTGGAATTTACGGGAAGCGAATTCCTAAAAATCCCTATGCTCGATTCCAAAGGCGAAGAACTCGCCACCTACATAAAGCAGGTATATCCCCTGAAGAATAAAGATGTAGCCGTGGCTACATCCGGTTATGGCATCATGCTCAAAAAGCAGGATGAACAAAAATGCCATGCCATGAAGGGAGAGGTGGAAAAACTGAAATATATCCTCAAACTCCTGGAAGACAAACGGGGCAGACTCTGGATCATCACCGAAGACGGAAAACTCTACCGCAAGGAAACAAACGGTAGAGTCACCTCCCACCTTGCCGGTACCGAAGGCGTGGACGCACAGGATATCCAGCAGGACGTCCTGGGCAACCTCTATCTCGCCAGCAAGAACCAGGGCGTACATCTGCTCAGGGCAGGAAGCAACGTCTTTACCCGAATCAGCAGCATCGGAAACCTGCCCATCGAGAACATCTATATCAGCCGCAACAACAAACTCTATATCGGCTGCGACGGACTGGGCATCTATGTATATGACCCTCAGACCGGATTCCTGCAGGATAACCCTCTCTTCAGCCGACTGGTGAACCTGGCCAAGAGCAAGGTAACCAGCATCATAGAAGACAATCAGGGAAACATCTGGGTGAGCATGCTGCAAAAAGGCGTGTTCATGCAGAGCAACATACAAAACGACTTCAACTACATGGGCTTCCGCCTGGGCAGCCGCAACGTGATTGGCGAAAACTGCGTTACCAGCCTCAGCATCAACCAGGGCAACCAAGTGTGGGTGGGTACCGACAAGGATGGCCTATACCTATTTAATATAGCAACCCGCAGCGTAGAGGGGCATTTCCTGAACCAGCACACCGTGCTCACCCTCTGTAAGGACGAGCAGGACAGAACCTGGGTGGGAACCTATACCGACGGTCTGGGCTATATGGATGCAGCCGGAAGCTTCCACCCTGTTGATTTGGGCATCAGTAAGTCGGTGGGCATCTTCGATATCAAGCAAGACCCACAGGGCAACATCTGGATAGCCACCATGGGCGAAGGTCTCTTCTGCCTGCAGAAAGACGGAAGCCGAAGGAACTACAAGGCTAAATATGGTGCAGACAACAACCTCAAGACTAACAGTCTGCCCAACGATTACCTCATCAAGATGGCCTTATCAAAGGATGGCAACCACGTGTATATAGCCACCTCTGTGGGACTGGCGTGCCTCGACCGCAAGCGAAACAGCTGGGTTTCCACCTTCAAGGGCATCAACTGCCTGAACAAGAACAGTTTTTCGCACTGCGTGTTTGTAGATAGCAAAGACCACGTATGGTATGGCACCGAGGATGGAGCCTTCTGCTTCGACTTTAGGAAAGGCATCAAGCCAAAACTGTATACCACAGCCAACGGACTCACCGACAACTGCGTAGCAAGCATTACCGAGGACTACCAGGGCAATATATGGTTAGGAACCATCAAGGGACTCAACAAACTGGCTCTCAAGAGCGGAACAATCACCAAGTTCTATGCCGAAAGCGGACTGCAGAGCAACGAGTTCAGCGACGCTTCCGTATGCACCACACAGGATGGAAAAACCATTCTGATGGGCGGTTCGGGCGGACTCAACTGGTTCCAGGCAGACCAAGTAAGACAGCACCCATGGCAGGCAAAGGTAGTTATCTCGGGTTTCATCTTGAACAACAAGATGGTGACTCCGGGCATGAAGTCGGGCAGCTATACCATTACGGACAACTGGTCAACCTTGTCCCGTGATTTCCAGCTTTCTCACGAAGACAACACCTTTACCCTGCAGCTCTCTACCCTCACCTATAATGATGTGGAGCAGATAAGCTATGTGTACAGCATCAACGGCGACGCCTGGCGCACCGTGCCAGCCGGACAGAACGAACTTGCCTTCTCTCACATGGCTCCAGGCAGATACAAATACCGCATCAAGGCCATCTGCAATGGCTACGAAACACCGGTGAAGGAGTTCACCATCACCATTCACCCAGCCTGGTATGCCAGCATCTGGGCAAAGCTCTTCTATCTGCTGCTTCTCATAGCAGCCATCATGCTCTACCTGCGCCACCGCAAGCACCAGATGGAAGACCAGCTCATCCTGCAGCAGCACATCCACGCCGAAGAGATGGGCGAGGCGAAGATCAAGTTCTTCATGAACATCAGTCATGAAATCCGTACGCCGCTCACGCTCATCATCACGCCGCTGCTCTCGCTCATCAAGGAAGACAAGGAGCCTCACCGTCAGGGCATCTACGAGATAATCCGAAAGAACTCGGAACGTATCCTCCACCTCATCAACCAGATGATGGACCTGAGAAAGATAGACAAGGGACAGATGGTGATGCGCATGTGCCAGACCGACATGGTGGGGTTCATCAACGAGGAATACGAACTCTTCAGGCAGCAGGCACTGGCCAAGAACATCGACTTCGAATATCAGCACGACAGCGAAGAACTGCCCGTATGGATAGACCGAAACAACTTCGACAAGGTGATTATCAACATCCTTTCGAACGCCTTCAAGTTCACCCCTACGGCAGGCCACATCCTGCTCTCGCTCACCCACACTGACCACCATGCCTACATCAGCATCAAGGACAGCGGCATCGGCATCCCAAAAGATAAGCTGGAAACCATCTTCCAGCGCTTCTACCAGACTCCTGCCGACCCTAGCGACCGCAACGTCGGTACGGGCATCGGTCTCGACCTCACCCGCTCGCTCGTGGAACTGCACTACGGCTCCATCTCTGCCCGCAACAACGAGGGCGAGAAGGGAAGCAAGTTTGAGCACGGCAGCGAGTTCATCATCCGCATTCCGCTGGGCAAGGACCATCTGAAACCCGAAGAACTCATCGACGAAGAAAAGGTGAAGGAAGAGCAGAACCTGGAACTTGCCGAGGTGAAACAGCTGGAACAGGAGGTGAAGGAGACGGAAAATGCCGAAAAAGCCGAAAGCGCAGCCGTAACAACGGATATGCAGAGCAAGCTGCCAGCCTCAGCAAGGGGAAACAAGGCTGAAATCGTGATTGTGGAAGACGAGGAGGATATCCAGGACTATCTGAAGGCACAGCTCGCCAGCGACTTCAAGATACGCACCTATCCTAACGGCAAGGTGGCACTGAACGAGATTCTGAAGAACAAGCCAGACCTCATCATCAGCGACGTGATGATGCCGGAAATGGACGGAACCACCCTCTGCACCAAGCTGAAGACGAATATCAATACCAACGATGTGCCTATCATCCTGCTCACCGCCAAGAGCCGAGAAGAAGACCAGCTGGAAGGTTTGCAGACCGGAGCAGATGCCTACATTCTGAAACCATTCAACATGGACATCCTGCGCCGCACCATCATCAACCTGCTCACCATGCGCCGCACGCTGAAAAATAAGTTTACGGGCAAAGAGAGTCAGGAGGAGAAGGTGGAACAAAGGAAGATTCAGACTCCAGATGATGCACTGATGCAGCGCGTGATGGAGGTGATTAACGAGAACATCGGCGATTCCGACCTGAGTGTCGATATGATAGCCCAGAAGGTGGGCATCAGCCGAGTACACCTGCATCGCAAGATGAAGGAGCTGACCAACCAGACTCCTCACAGCTTCATCCGCAACATCCGACTACAGCAGGCAGCCAAGTTGCTGAAGGATGGCAAGCAGAGCATCACCGACGTAATGTACATCTGCGGTTTCTCCAATTCCGCAAGCTTCAGCACCATGTTCAAGAATCTCTACGGCTGTTCTCCTAGAGAATACATGCAGAATGCCACAAAGGAGTAGAAACATTTCTAAAAAGGATAGATAAAAATTATATGTAACAATACAGACAGGCTACGAAACATAGCGAAAAGTTTTGGTTACATTTCAAAAAGAAAGATTATAAAGAAAGCAGTAACTTTGCAGCGGAAAATCCAAAGGCTTATCACCCTCTTGGTTTTCCGCTGCTTTGTTTTTATCAAAAGAACAGAAAATCAGCAGCTTTTGAAATATAATCTTTGAAATATATAATCTTTAAAAATTAACGGACATAATGAAGAAATTAGCAATCTTATCGCTTTCGATGATGCTTGCTGCCGGAGCTCAGGCGCAGAACGCTCAGTTCGACTACTTCAAGTATGCAGGCAACGATGCACGATTTAACGTGCCCATCGACAAGACTCATCAGTATTACAACCCTGTGCTGGCAGGTTTCTATCCAGACCCATCGCTCTGCCGCGTGGGCGACACCTATTATTTGGTGAACTCATCCTTCACCTTCTTCCCAGGTGTGCCTCTCTCTACCAGCAAGGATTTGGTAAACTGGACTCCTGCTGGCCATGTGCTCACCCGCCAATCACAGGTGCCTCTGAAGGGACAGCATGTATCAGGCGGTATCTTCGCACCAGCCATCAGCTATAACAAGAAGAACAAGACTTTCTATATGATCACCACCAACGTGGGAGCCGGCAACTTCTTCGTGAAGTCGAAGGATCCTTCCAAGGGATGGAGCGAGCCTATCTATCTGAAGAAGATTGACGGCATCGACCCTAGCTTCTTCTTCGATGACAACGGCAAGGGCTACATCGTTCACAACGGTCCGGTAGTTGGCGGTGCCGATTACGAAGGTCAACGCTCTATCCGCTGCTTCGAATTCGACGTGAAGGGCGACAGCATCAAGGGCGACTTCAAGGAGATTCTGCGTGGCGGAACCCATGTTGAGGCTCGTCCTATCTGGATTGAGGGTCCACACCTCTTCAAGAAGGGCAAGTTCTATTATCTGATGTGTGCAGAAGGCGGTACAGGCGGATGGCACAGCGAGGTAATCCTGCGTGCCAAGAATCCGATGGGTCCATGGGAGGAATGCCCTAACAACCCTATCCTCACCCAGCGCACAGGCTTGGATCCAAACCGCAAGGACCCTGTATCAAGTGCCGGACATGCCGACATCGTAGAAGATAGCAAGGGCAACTGGTGGGCAGTGTTCCTGGCTTGCCGCCCTTACGAGGAAGATATGTACAACACAGGTCGCGACACCTATCTCCTGCCAGTAACATGGAAAAACGGATGGCCAGAGATTCTCGCCAAGAACACCCCTATTTCTACTGTAGGCGAAAAGGCAGGTTTGAAGCCAGCCGCAAAGAATGAGTTCTCGGGCAACTTCAGCTATGTGGATAACTTCGATGCAGCCGACAACGGTGTAGGTCTGAAGGATTTGAACCCACGCTGGATGTTCCTCCGCGACTTTACAGATTGCTATAAGGTAGAAAACGGCAAGCTGAACATGAATCTGCTGCCAGGCAATATCTACAAGCGTGAACCGATGTCTGCCATCTGGGCACGCCAGCAGCACGGCACCTTCTCTGCCGAGACAGAAATCAACTTCACTCCTCGCAACGACAAGGAGATAGCAGGTTTGGCACTTCTCCAGAAGGAAGACCACAACTTCGTGTTGGGTAAGACCATGAAGAAGGGCAAGCTGATGATTACCCTGACCCGTGCCGAGAAGAACAACGTCACCATCGCCTCAGCCCCTATCAAGGCAGGCAAGCTGAAGCTGAAGGTAGAAGGTCACGACAGATATTATGATTTCTATTATGCCGAGGAAGGCGGAAGCTGGCAGCTGCTTGCCAAGGGCGTGGATGCCTCTAACCTGAGCACCCAGAAGAGCGGCGGCTTCCTCGGAGCCTGCATCGGACTCTATGCTTCTTCTAACAAGGAATAACAGTTTTCCTGATAAGATATAAAAAAACAAAAAGACTCCCCGTGCTTTTCGGGGAGTCTTTTTGTTTTTTGTCTTTGTATAAGTTTTATTTATTCTTCACAATATCCAATGTCATCTTGCCTACCCAGATGGCACTCTTGCCGTTCTGGTCTACAGGCACTGGCTTGCCATCGAGATTGTTCAGATATTCCAGCTGCTTGAAGTAGGTGTGGCTATGACCACCCAAAATCAGGTCGATGTCGCGGGTGGCTGGAGCTACCTCGGAATCATCAATGCCATCTATCTTCCAGCCCAGATGGGAGATGCAGATGATGACATCACACTTCTCCTTCTTCTTCAACATCTCCGTCATCTCCTTCGCCTTGGCGATGGGGTCGAGATACTTGATACAGCCATAGTTGGCTTCGGTAACCAAGCCGGCTAGTTCCGGACCCAGTCCGAAGACACCTATCTTCAGCCCCTTGCGCTTCAGTACCACATAAGGCTTCACGATGGAAGCCAGTTCGGTACCCGTAAAATCGTAGTTGGAGCAGACGATAGGGAACTTCGCCATCTTGAAGATGCGAACCATGTTGTCGATGCCGAAATCAAACTCGTGATTGCCGATGGTGGCGGCATCATACTTCATCTCGTTCATCAACCCTACCTCTACATCGCCCTTGAAGAGTGAATAATAAGGGGATCCCTGCGAGAAATCGCCACTGTCGAAGAGCAGCAGGTCGGGATTCGCCTTGCGCTCCTGCTTGATCATGGCTATGCGGCGGAGATAGCCGCCACGGTTTGCCATCGCCGTATCGGCAAGATTGGGATTGATGGGCATCACGCACGAATGGGTATCATTGGTATGGAGCACCACGAGCTGCTTAACTACCTTTGCCTCTTTCTGGGCTTTAGCCTGCTTGGGAGCTTTAGCCTGAACTGCGGCTGGCTGCATCATAAAGGATGCCAGAACCATGCCTATATATAATAATGTATGTTTCATCAGAACTATCAACTATAAACTGTAAACTATAAACTATCAACTGAGCATCTGCCTTCTATCTTGGATTCCACCACCTTGCCCTGCGCCTTCATCTCTCGGAAGTAGTTCATGATGATGTAGCGCACATTGTTCTCCTTCTGCTTAGGGGCAAACACATCGGTGCCGCTCTTGAAGGCTACCATCTGGTCGTTGCCTTCAGCCAGATAATCGAGGGTGGCGATGCGATAGCTCTTCTCCGGGTCTATAGGTTCGCCGTTCAGGGTGGCGCTCTTCAGTTTGCCATCCTTGGTGATAACCATTCTCACGGCATGGCTCAGTCCTTCGCCGCCACGATGGGCAATCTGCTGAAAGAGTTCGAGCACCTTATCGCCCTTGAGGGTGAGGAAACAGATTTTGTTCTCAAAAGGAGCCATATCGTTTACATCGCCCACGGTGATCTTTCCCTTGGCAAGATTGCTTCGGATACCGCCCATATTATATACCGAGAAGACGGGCTTCTCGTCAAACTGGCTGCCACCCCATACCAGGATGTCGCTGAGCAGGTTACTGAGTTCGCTCTCAGGGCGATGGCGCGTCATATCGTGTGCAATGCTGCCCACCACGGGACCCATGATGCTATCCACCTTGTGCTTGTAAGGAGCAATGAACGCAGCCGCCTCAGCATCGGGCTGGGCATCCCAACGTTTGTCGATAAGGATGCGAGTGCGTTCCACCTTCGCAACCTTGAATTTCTGAGCAAAAGCAGGACTTGCCATCAGCAGCATCACCGTTGATGCAAGTGCCACCTTCATACCATTTTTTTTCTTCATATTTATTGTTATCTTAATGTTTCGGAGTGCAAAAATACAAAATAAATCTGTGAAATCCGTGAAATCTGTGAGAAAAGACACTGACAAGAAAGAAAAATAGTTAAATCTGCGAGAAAAAAGAAAGAAAGTGGCTGAAAATTTGCAAGATACGAGAAAAAGTCGTAACTTTGCACCCGCTTTTCGGCGTAACCGCTGTTGTCTGGGTAGAAGTGTTGCTCGGCCATGTTGCGTTGGAACGACAAACAATTTTTAATTTTATACAAAAAATGGATTTGATTAAAGTTGCTGAAGAAGCATTTGCAACCGGCAAGAAGTTCCCTGAGTTCAAGGCAGGTGATACTATCACAGTCGCTTACAAAATCGTCGAGGGTACTAAGGAGCGTATCCAGCTCTATCGTGGTGTAGTTATCAAGATCTCTGGTCATGGTGACAAGAAGCGTTTCACTGTTCGCAAGATGTCTGGTACTGTAGGTGTTGAGCGTATCTTCCCTATCGAGTCACCAGCTATCGATTCTATCGAGGTGAACAAGCACGGTAAGGTACGTCGCGCTAAGTTGTATTACTTGCGTAAGCTCACCGGTAAGAAGGCTCGTATCGCTGAGAAGAAGACCATCACAAAGGGCGCCGAGTAATTTTTTCTTGGTTACCTATTAAAAATTAGAATTAGAAGAAGAAGGGCATCCGGTCTCACGACTGGATGCCCTTTCCTTTACTTAAAAACCACACTTTAATGCCTAATATCTTTTTAATCTATGATCTTCTATCTATTCCCCGGCGCTATAGTTCACCAACCCGTCGTCGGTGCCGTGTAATGCACCCTGGAAATCAGCCCAACTCTGGAAGCCGGCAAGCAAAGCCAGACGGTTGAGCGTCTGAATAGATGGTTTCTCCTTTCCTTTCAAAATATCCCACACCTTGTGCAGCACTTTCGCCTTATGAGGCTCCTCCTTCTTATCGTGCTCAACGTGTGCCTTGCCGAGCTTCTTCTCCAAAGCTGCGGCGAGGATTTTCAAATCATTCTTCATTCTGATTTTCCCTTCCTCAAAATTTCAATTTCTCAAATTCACAAACTCTTTTTATCTAACTGGGCGCAAAAATACATATTATTTTTGAATTGGAGTAATGTTTGGAAGATTATTTTTGAATTTCCCATAAAAAAAATGGGATTCTCATATTTTTTTTGTAATTTTGCACCAAATTCTAAATACATTTCTTAATTAAGATGAAAGAATTAGCACTTAAGTACGGATGTAATCCGAATCAGAAGCCTTCGCGCATCTTTATGGATGACGGAAGGGAACTGCCTATCGAAGTTATCAACGGCCGACCTGGCTACATCAACTTCCTGGATGCTTTCAACTCTTGGCAATTGGTCAAGGAACTGAAGGCTGCTACAGGTATGCCTGCTGCCGCTAGTTTCAAACACGTTTCTCCTGCCGGTGCTGCCATCGGCTTGCCGCTGAGCGACACCTTGAAGAAGATCTACTTCGTGGACGACGTGAAGTTTGAGCTCTCTCCGCTGGCTTGTGCCTATGCTCGTGCACGCGGTGCCGACCGTATGTGCTCTTACGGTGACTTCGTTGCCCTGAGCGATGTATGCGATGAGGCTACTGCCCTGCTCATCAAGCGTGAGGTGAGCGACGGCGTGATTGCTCCAGGCTATACTCCTGAGGCCATCGAGGTACTGAAGGAGAAGCGCAAGGGTACTTACTGCGTTATCAAGATTGACCCTGACTACGTGCCAGCTCCTATCGAGCACAAGCAGGTGTTTGGTGTTACCTTTGAGCAGGGACGCAACGAGGTGAAGCTCGACGACCCAGCTCTCTTCGAGGATATTCCTACCAAGAACAAGACTTTCACCGACGAGGCTAAGCGCGACCTGATTATCTCGCTCATCACATTGAAGTATACCCAGAGTAACTCTGTATGCTACGTGAAGGATGGTCAGGCCATCGGTATCGGTGCCGGCCAGCAGAGCCGTATCCACTGCACCCGTCTTGCCGGTTCCAAGGCTGATGAGTGGTGGTTGCGCCAGTGTCCTAAGGTGATGAACCTGCCTTTCAAGGAGAAGATTCGCCGTGCCGACCGCGACAATACCATCAACGTCTATATCTCTGACGAGTGGGAGGATGTATTGCAGGATGGCGTTTGGGAGCAGTTCTTCACAGAGAAGCCTGAGCCATTGACCCGCGAGGAGAAGAAGGCGTGGATTGCGCAGAACAAGGGTGTGAGCGTTGGTAGCGATGCTTTCTTCCCATTCGGCGACAACATCGAGCGTGCTCACAAGAGCGGTGTGGAATACATAGCAGAAGCAGGCGGCAGCATCCGTGACGATAATGTTATCGACACTTGCGACAAGTACGGCATCGCCATGGCGTTCACTCACGTTCGCCTCTTCCATCATTAATTTATATAATATAAAAGGTATATGAGCGATATTGACGATATTATCATGGGCGGCATGGTCTTCAAAGGCGGCGGCGGACCTAAGAAGGACGACGACGACAAGGTGAAGACCAAAGCCAAGAAGAAAAAGTATATTACGGGTGCTCACGGCAGCGGCTCTGCCCGTCAGAAGGCAAAATATCGCCAACAGAGAGCCAACCGTAAATCGCAGAAGAAAAAATAATTAGCCTTAAGGGTAAATATATTTAGCCTTAAGGGAAAATAAATTTAGCCTTAAGGGAAAAAATAAGAGAGGGTGTGTCATGGGACTTATGACACACCCTCTTTCCTTTATTTTGCAGCAAGTGAAATCATGACAAGATATTGCTGCTTATCTATCAGTTCTTGACGCTCTTTACGCCCTTTCCCTTGGTAAGATGCAAGGTAGCGGCTTTCAGCTTATGGTTGCTGTGGTCGAAGATGATGGCTGGATCCAGGCGCTTGCCGCCGAAGGACACCTCGAAATGGAGATGCTCGGTAGTGGCTCTGCCAGTGCGGCCCGTAAGACCGATTACCTGTCCTGCTTTCACCTTATCCCCCTTCTTCACCATGTTCTTGCTCTGATGGCTATAGAGCGTTTCCAAACCGTAGGCATGCTTGATGCGGATACAGTTGCCATAGCCGTAGTAAGGTCCCGAGGCAACCACCTCGCCATCGAAAGCGGCATAAATCTCGTCGTTAGGCTTGGTCTTCAAATCCACACCCGAGTGACGGCGGGCACCTCCGTATGGACTGATGACACGAGCATCAGGCAATGGATATGCCCATGCCTTCTCCTCTATCTTCTCCAAATCGAGACGGAAGGTGTTAGTGATGGTAAACGGGTCGTACACCTCGTCGGGGTCGAGAGTCATGGCATGATCGCCACGGCTGCTTCCCGATTTCTTATTTGCCCCCTTATCATTTCTATCACTCTTATCGTTTCTAGAAACGGAGGAATCCTTGCCGCCTATCACCGTGATGTTGATGCGGCTTCCTATCTTGCGGAACTGCACGGTCTGTCGGCGGAGCTTATGGCTCTTCAGTTCGATGATGGTTTCCGGGTTGATGCGTGCACCATTCACCATGATGGAGAAATCGCAGTAGGTTTCACCCTCTTTGGTACCCACGATGGCGATGGTTTGTCCGGCATCCACATGCTGTCCCACCTTCATCAGGTTCTCGGCATTGTTGGCATACACGGTTTCCAGACCATTGTCGTGACGGATGACGATGACATTACCCATCGACTCGGTTTTGCGCGAGAGTCGCACATAACCATCAAACATCGCCTTGACGGCGTCGCCCTTCGAGGTTTCGATGCGCATCACGCTATTGCCATTGGTAAGGCTAGCCTTGCCCACAGGAAGCGGGAAGGAATATTCCTTGGCACGGAATATCTCAAAGTCAACATTGAAGGCTTGACTCTGGGCAAAGAGGCCTGGCGTTGCGATGCTCACCTGCTGTTGCTCGGCGGCAGTAAACTCATTTTTGGCGGGCATGAAACTGCTCAGGGATAGCATCAGCATGCCCGAGACGGCTACAAGCCCCAATCTCTGTCTTAATCTACTCATTATCTCTATCTTTCTAAATCTCTAAATTAACTATAAACTGTAAACTATTAACTATAAAAAACATCCACTTCTCCCTCTTCGTTCATAGAAAAGACAGAAATGGATGTTATCATGAAAAATCTTATTTATTTCTCCAGAAGGATGGCAGTATAGATTCTGCCGCTCTCTGTGCCCAACTTGCGAGCAGAGAAATACTCGTCGCTATGCTGGAAGGTACAGATGCCGCAATCCTGGATATTCTCTTCGGCTACCCCGCAATGCAGAAGAATCTGCTTGTTGCAGAGCGGAAGATTGAGGTGCCACTTCAGCGGCTGAACGATGTTGCCCTCGGCAGCCAGACGTTCACGCTCTGCTGGGTCGGCAGAGAAGGCAGCATTAGGACGCTGCTCGGCAATCTCCTCCATCGGGAAGGCAGCCTGCTCGAAAGCCTCATACACCTCATCGCCCACCTCGAAACTGTCGATCGAGATGCCCGGACCTATCACAGCCTTCAGCTTCTTAGGGTCGGTATGATAGGTGAACGCCATCTCCTGGATGGTTTTGTGAACGATGCGTGCCAGGGTGCCACGCCATCCGGCATGGATGGCTGCCACGGCATGATGCTCCTCATCATAAAGAAGCACCGGGATGCAATCGGCAGTGGAAACGCCTATGCACACACCAGCCTGATTCGTCATCACGGCATCAACTCCCTCGAGAATCATCTTGCGAATATTCTCCGGCATGCTGAAATATTCTCCGGCTATCTGGCGCACCTCTACCCCATGCACCTGATGGGGCATGATGATGTGACCAGGCTCTACGCCCAGTTCGGCAGCCAGACGCCTGCGGTTTTCAGCCACATGCTCGGCATTGTCGCCGCAATACTCATTGATATTGAATTCGCTGTAGTTGCCCTGACTCACTCCGCCCTTGCGGGTGGTGGAGAAAGCCTTGACACCTGAAGCTATGCTATATACTTTGAACATTGAACTTTGAACTTTACGATTACTCATATTCGAAATCATCGAGGTCATCTACATCCTCAATTTCATCCTCATCGATGTATTCCACGATGTCCTCACCCTCATCGGCAAGTTCCTGCTGGAAGCGTGACATATCCTTGTCACGATGCACGAGGGTATCCTCGGCAGTAATCTCCTGCAGCTTGTTGCTCTCGGAATTCAGCTCCTTCCAGAGCACATCCTTGAGTTCCTGGATTCCCTGTCCGGTGACGGAAGAGATGAAGACCACCGGCAGATCGGTAGGCAGCGTTTCGCGGAGCATCTCGATAAGCTCATCATCGAGAAGGTCGCACTTGGTGATGGCGAGCACACGGTGCTTGTCGAGCATCTCTGGGTTGAAGTTCTTCAGCTCGCCCAGCAGCACCTCGTATTCCTTCTTGATATCGTCGGTATCGCCGGGAACCATGAAGAGGAGCAGCGAGTTGCGCTCTATGTGGCGCAGGAATCGCAAACCTAATCCCTTTCCTTCGCTCGCACCCTCGATGATGCCAGGAATATCAGCCATGACGAAGCTCTGGTGGTCGCGGTAGTCCACGATGCCCAGCGATGGCTCGAGCGTAGTAAATGGATAGTTGGCAATCTTTGGGCGCGCACTGGATACGGCGCTGAGCAGGGTTGACTTTCCGGCGTTAGGGAAACCCACGAGACCCACATCGGCAAGGAGCTTCAGCTCCATGATGATGGTCATCTCCTGCATAGGCTCGCCTGGCTGCGCATAGCGTGGAGCCTGGTTGGTTGAGGTACGGAACTGGAAGTTGCCCAATCCGCCGCGGCCGCCCTTGAGGAGCAGCACCTCCTGACCGTCGTAAGCCACATCGCAAACGAACTTTCCGGTTTCGGCATTATAAACCACGGTACCGCAAGGCACATCGATATAGATGTCCTTACCGTCAGTGCCATGACACTTGTCACGTCCTCCATTGCCACCATGCTCGGCGAAGAAGTGGCGCTGATACTTCAGATGCAGCAAGGTCCAGTAGTTGTGGTTGCCGCGAAGATAGATGCTTCCTCCACGTCCGCCATCGCCACCGTCAGGTCCACCATTCGGTTGGTACTTCACGTGGCGCAGGTGCATGGAGCCTTTACCACCCTTACCAGAGCGGCAGTTGATCTTTACATAATCTACGAAATTGGATTCAGCCATTTATATTTTCTTTTTATATTTAACGAATAAATCTTCCCCACTCAGTTGTGGGGAAGATTATTTTATCTTGATTACAAGTTGTCGATAACATTGCAAACGCGTGCGAAGATCTCATCCACTGTACCGAGACCCTCGATGTGGTGGTGGATACCTTCCTTCTCATACCAGTCGATGAGAGGTGCAGTCTGAGTATGATATACGTTGAGACGCTTCTTGATAGTCTCCTCGTTATCGTCAGAACGGCCGCTCAACTTACCGCGGTTGAGCAAACGAGCCATCAGCTCATCCTCAGGAACAGCGAGCTCGATCATGGCAGCAATCTTGTGGCCACGCTCAGAGAGCATCTTCTTCAAAGCCTCAGCCTGTGGTGTGGTACGTGGGAAACCATCGAAGATGACACCTGCGTGATCCTTACCAAAGCTGTCGTATACGCTAGCGAGGATGTCGATCATCAACTCGTCAGGAATCAACTGACCATTGTCGATATAACCCTTAGCAGTTTTACCAAGCTCAGTACCGTTCTTGATTTCGTTACGAAGTACGTCACCTGTTGAAATGTGACCGAGACCATACTTCTCGATCATCTTGTCGCTCTGTGTGCCCTTACCTGCACCAGGAGCGCCGAAAATTACAATATTCTTCATTTTTACCTTAAATATATATAAATTGTTTTATGTTGTGTCAGAAACTTAACTATATTTATTAACCCACTTCTGCCCCTTTGGAGACAAAAGAACTGCAAAAACAATTCCAAAGAGAACTGTTACAACGCCTAAGAAAAATAATGCATCCATTTTATGTCCTCCTATTTTTATTGTTATACTTTGGGTCAGAAACTTAATTTATACTGTTAAACCATTGCTTTCCTTTGGGAGTCATAACAAATAACAAGAATACTATAGCAGGGATTCCTACCATAGCCAAAATAATGTATGTACCCAAAAAAGGAATACCTAAAAGGCAATTAAATGCCATCAAACTTAAATTTGCCATTATTTCTTCTTTTTATCGTTATCTTTTTTATTCTTCCTAATATAAATACCTGCTATAAACAATATGATTGCTATTAATCCGCTGATAACATACAACATCCAACGAACATCATTGAGATCCTGCATCATCGAAGTAACAAATACAGCAGTCAAGAAGTACTTGGAGACATCCAAGCAATAATCACTAATTTTCTCCCACATGCTTCACCCCCTATTCTTCTACAATCGTGTAGATGTCGCGGAGGTTTCTGCCTTCTTGGTCATAATCCAATCCATATCCCACGATGAAATCGTTAGGGATTTCCATAACAGCATAGTTGATATCAAGGTCAACCTTCAGGTTGCCTGGCTTCACGAGGAGGGAACAAACCTCAACGCTGGCTGGGTTCAACTTCTTCAGGTCTTCAATCATGTGGGCCATGGTGAAACCGGAATCTACGATGTCCTCAACAATAACCACGTGGCGACCTGCCAAATCCTGGTTCAAACCCATCAGGGTCTTCATGCTGCCCGTAGAGGAAGTGCCCTCGTAAGAAGCATACTTCACGAATGAGATCTCGCTTGGCACGGTAATCATTCGCATCAAGTCGGCTGCGAAGATAAATGCGCCGTTCAATACTGCCAAGAACACGGGGGTCTTGCCTTCATAGTCCTTGTTCAGACGGTCTGCTACGACCTGAACCTTCTTGAGTATTTCGGCCTCTGGAATGGAGGTTTTGAAGGTCTTATCCTTAATTTTTACTATGCTCATAGTCATATTATATAATATTTTCTGCAAAATTACGAAAAAATCGTGAAACTTCATGCTTTCATCGACTTTTTTTAGTACTTTTGCATGAAAATAATCAGATAATCGGACAAAGACATGAAGATTTTCACTAGTACTCAGATACATGAGTTGGATAAATACACCATTGAGCATGAACCAATCACTTCGCTCAACCTCATGGAACGTGCTGCTAAGGCGCTGACGCGTGCCATCGAGGAGGAATGGTCTAACCGTACTCCGGTGGTCGTTTTCGCAGGACCAGGCAACAACGGCGGCGATGCGCTTGCCGTGGCAAGAATGTTGGGAGAAGATGGTTATCAGGTTAACGTTTTCTTGTTTAACATCCACAACAAGCTCTCTGCCGACTGTGCCAGCAACAAGAAGCGACTCATCGAGAGCAAACGCGCCAAGCAGTTTACTGAGGTCACCGTCAATTTCGACCCTCCGCAGCTGGAAGCCGGCATGCTCGTAGTAGACGGCCTCTTTGGCAGCGGCTTGAACAAACCGCTGGCAGGCGGTTTTGCATCCCTGGTAAAATACATCAACCAGAGTGCCGCCAAGGTGGTGAGCATCGACCTGCCATCGGGTCTGATGGCGGAAGACAACTCCTACAACATCGCAGCCAACATCATCCGTGCCGACCTGACGCTGACCTTGCAGCAGAAGAAGCTGGCGATGATGCTGGCAGACAACCAGATATACCTGGGAAGACAGAAGGTATTGGATATCCGACTCTCACCGGAATTCATCCAGAAGACGGAAAGCAAATTCAGTATTCTCGAAGAGAACGACATCCGCCTGCTGATGAAGCCCCGTGGCGACTTTGCCCACAAGGGAACCATGGGCACGGCTTTGATTATAGCCGGAAGCTACGGCATGAGCGGTGCGTCCGTGCTGGCTACCAAGGCGTGCCTGAGAGCGGGAACGGGAAAGGTGATTACCCATACGCCGAAGCGCAACTACGAGATTATGCAGATCAGCGTGCCGGAAGCGGTGCTCCAGATGGATTCTGAGGAAACCATCTTCAGCGAACCGGTGGACACCGACTACTATAGCGCCATGGGCATAGGTCCAGGTCTGGGCACCAACGAATCCACCGCCATCGCCCTGATAGCCCAGCTGAGAAGATCCACCTGTCCTACCGTGGTAGATGCCGATGCGCTGAACATCCTGGCGAGTCATCGTGCCTGGATGCAGCAGTTGCCTAAGGACATCATCTTCACTCCTCATCCAAGAGAACTGGACAGACTGGCTGGCAATACCAGCAGCAACTGCATGGAGCGCCTTGACAAGGCCATAGAACTGGCAGAGCGCCTGCAAGGCTACATTATATTAAAGGGCCACTATTCTGCCCTCTGCCATCCTAACGGAAAGGTGGAGTTCTGCTCCACCGGCAACAGCGGCATGGCCACAGCCGGCAGCGGCGATGTATTGACGGGTATCATCACCTCGCTTCTATCTCGTGGCTATAACCAGGCAGACGCCTGCCGAATAGGCATGCACCTGCATGGATTGGCAGGCGACCTAGCCATCAAGGATATCGGCAAAGAGAGCCTCATCGCCAGCGATCTGATACAGTATCTCCCTAAAGCATTCCTGAGAATGGAAGACTGATATTTAGTTTATAGTTGATAGTTGATAGTTTATAGCCAGACCGGGAAACGCATAATTATGCAAGTTTTCAACATTCTGCTATAAACTATAAACTTTTAACTATAAACTAGTATTAAGTTTTTTCTTTCTGATTTCCGCAAATCGCAATTCCAGGGTGCGCTTTAAATCATCCTTACGATCCATATTCAGTTTCTTTCGGATATGACTGCGCTGGCTTGTGATGTTGGATTCGGTCTTATCAAGCAGGATGCAGATTTCCTTCAAGCTCTTATCCTGCAATACCAGCTTGCAGATCTGTATTTCACTATTGGTCAAATCAGCACACAGTTCATTCCACATCAGATTATTCAGTTCCTCCCTTTTCAGATGTTCCGAAGCATTATTGATAATGTTCTGGCGCAATTCCGGATCCAGCCTTTCCATCAGATTTCCGGCATTATCATTATCCTTCTCCTTCAATTTGGCAAGCATATCCAGCGCCTTTCTCTCTACGTGGGTAACCTTCTGAGGCTGGCGAAGCCCCTTCAGCACATAGTTCGTATTATAGATATACACATAGATAATCATCATAAAACCCACAAAGAATGCCTTCATCCCAAAGAAGGATGAAACGGCAGGATGCTCTATGAAATAGAAAACAACCATCGGAACCAAGCCGGCAATAAGAGCCAATGCGGTCTTATACATCAGTTGCGTCAACGCCATCAACACCAGCAGGAACACCAGAAACACATTGCTGATGCTACTCAACTCGTCGGGCAACGCGCCAAACACAGAGGAAAGTATACAGTTGGCAGTCAATTTGGCAAAAGCCAATATATATAAAAAGGTGAGACCCTTGGTAAAAGTAAGTTTCTTGGTCCAGATTGCCAGCTGCAGACTGGCAAACAAAACGGCATTCACCACATCAGCCACCACCCCATGAGGTTCTCCTAATCGGAGGATAAGGATAAAATGGTACAAAATAATAAGTACCTCGGAAACCGAGAAAAGTAGATAGCCTATCACTCTTCTGCGGTCTACGATACCACAATACTTGGGGCAAAAGTAATGCTCCAAGCCTAAAATTGCCTTCATTAAATTAAGTTTTGGTTCCATTGTTTACTTATAAATTCTATCTTTTAGCTTATATCTTCTTATCATCAGCTGGCTTTTCAACAGCAAAATGCTGGAATTTCCATCTAACTGATAACGGCTGCAAATTTACAAAAATAATTAGAAATAGTGATGAGAAGATGATGAAAAAATGCCGGAATTAACAACTTTAAGTAGTTTTCAGTGTTGTTTTTAATTAAAAAAGGCACTTTTCAGTATTTTTCAGTGCTAAAAAACTTGCATGGTATTGCTTTTCTTTATAATTTTGCAGCCGAAAAAAGATGATGCGCTGAGCTAGGAACTCAGCTGCAAGGTTTTTAATACGAGAATGTAAGATTCCTAACTGAAAAGTAAATTGAAAGTAAAGACAAAGTAGATTAACAGGAAGGGAATGGATATTAGATTTCTTATGTATTAGTTGTAAACCGGAAGATAAAAAGATATTGTATTAAGTATATAAAAGTATAAGCAAAAGATGATGAAAAGGATTAAAATGGCACTGATGATCGGACTGTGCTTCTTAGCACTCGATACTTCAGCCCAAAAGGTTGCGGTGAAAACCAACCTTCTTTATGATGCGACCAGCACCATAAACTTGGGAGTAGAGTTCGCACTCACCCCCAAGTGGACCTTGGATGTAGCAGGCAACTACAATCCTTGGACATTTTCTAATAACAGGAAATGGCAACATTGGCTTGTGCAACCAGAAGCAAGATACTGGTTCTGCAACAAGATGATGGGACATTTTGTAGGATTCCATGCTATTGCAGGATCCTACAACATCGGTAACGTGAATGCTGATTTCAAGTTATTAGGAACAGACTTTTCCAAACTGAAAGATTATCGCTACGAAGGATGGTTCGTGGGAGCGGGTGTGGCATACGGATATGCCTGGACCCTTTCCAAGCACTGGAACTTCGAGGCAGAACTGGGACTGGGTTACACCTACAGCCGTTCTGACAAGTTTGAATGTGCGGAATGCGGCGAAAAACTGGAAGACGACAAGAGCCACCACTATGTGGGACCAACCAAGGCGGCGCTTAACCTCGTCTATGTGTTCTAATCGCCCCCATACGGACATACCTATTTTAATTGTATATTTATACATCATTATTCATTTGATCATTCATTTGGAAAGGAAACAATTCATGAATACAAAATATAACTTCTATAGTACACTGGGCGCTGCCCTCCTGCTGTTATCGCTCACAGCCTCAGCAGAAAGCAAGCCTATAGCCTCAGCAGAGAAAAAAGAGAAGAAAGAGAAAGCTGAGAAAAAAGAAAAGAAAGAGAAAGCTGAGAAGAAAGAGAAGAAAGAGACAGCCGGAAAGCTGAAGATTTCGAAGAAAGAAGTAAAGAGAGATGGAGACGACGTGAACGTGAAGATGGACTTCAAGCTCGACGACATCATCCTGGGCAGCAACCGTGGACTCATCTATACCCCCATGATTGTGAACGATGAGGACACCCTGAAACTGCCAGCTGTTGAGGTGATGGGACGCAAGAGATACATCTATTATCAGCGCAACAATGCCACTGCCTCCAAGAACCCGCTCATCGTGGAGCAGCGACAGAACAAGAAAAAACAGACCCTACATTATATATATACCACTCCGTTTCAGGATTGGATGAGCAACTCGCAACTGGTTATCGGCAACGATACCTGCGGATGCAACCAGGTAATCCTGGCAGAAGGACTGCTTCCGGCTGGCGATATCCTCAGCACGCCTCAGAAACTCTTCTACGCTTACCAGCAGCCTAAGGCGGAAGCCGTGAAGACAAGACAGGAAAACGGTTCGGCACGACTCAACTTCAGGGTGAACAAGTGGGACATCGTGGTAAACCTGGGCAACAACGCCAAGGAACTGGCTAAGATGATTGAAACCCTGGAGCTGGTGAAGAACGATTCGGATGTTACCATCACCCAGATCACCCTGCACGGTTATGCTTCTCCTGATGGTGGATATGCCAACAACGACAAGCTTTCACGCAACAGAACGCAGGCGCTGAAAGATTATCTCACGTCGGTTTATCCTATCGACCAGAAGCTGATCAAGGTGGCAGCTACCGCAGAGGACTGGGAAGGAACGGCAGAATACATCGCACACAACGATATTCCTCAAAAGGACATCGCCCTCGGCATCATCAACAGCAGTTTGCAGCCTGATGCAAAGGAGAAGGCTTTGAAGAGAAAGGCTCCGGAAGCTCACCGCTTCCTGTTGCAGAACGTTTGGCCAGGCTTGCGCCGCACCGACTACACCATAGAATATGACGTGAAGGCATTCAACCTGGAAGAGGCTAAGAAGGTTATCAAGACCCGTCCGCAGAAGCTTTCTCTTCAGGAGATGTACATGGTAGCCAACAGTTTGCCTAAGGGCAGCGATGAATACAACAATGTATTCGAGACTGCCGTAAAGCTGTTCCCAGAAGACAAGCTTGCCAACCTCAACGCTGCCTACATCGCCATTGAGCGTGGTGACAAGGTGAGTGCAGAGAAATATCTGAAGAAGGTGGGCGATACCCCAGAAGCCAACAACGCCCACGGTTGCCTCGCTGTCCAGAAAGAGGATTACCAGGCTGCCAAGGAATATTTCGAGAAGGCTGTAAAGGGTGGCTTGAAGAAGGCCCAGGAAAACCTGGACAAGGTAAACAAGGTTCTGGAATAGAAGGAACGAAATAAAGAAAAGAATAAGAAAAGAAAGTATTAATAAATATAGTTTTAACTAAAGTAATAAGTAACAAGATTATGAAAAAAATGAATTTGCTCGTAATGAGCTTGGTTTCAGCCGCAGCTTTGTCTTTCACTAGCTGCAGCAGTAATGATGATTTGGCTGGTGACAACGTAGGTCAGGAGAAGGTAGATGGTTTCTACATGACATTGAACGTACAGACACCAAAGGCAGATGGTACCAGAACAGCAGTTATTGATTCTACAGAGAATGCCACAGCAGTAGAAGCTGCGATCAAGACTGGTACATTCTACTTGGTAGATAAGGATAATAAGATTGTTTTCTCTGAGGATCTTAAGAACCTGAATTGGTCAGGAGCCGTTAATGGTGAAAATGGTTCAACAACACAGCAGGATGGTAACAAGACTTTCGAAATCAAGGTTGAGAATGTTGAAGCAGGTCAGACATACCGTGTATATTTCCTGGCTGGTAGCAACAAGCCAGCAGGTGGTATGAACTTTGCTGCTACTAGCAACAACTTCTTCACTGCTACAAAGAGCTTTGCATCTCCATTTGCAGACGATAACAACTTTGCTATGTTCAACCAGAACGATGCAGATGTGAATGGAAATGGTTATTCTGTAGAATTCATCAAGGCTAACAACAACAAGCAGAACCCTGCAAAGGTAACTTATACATCAGCAGATGGAAATACTACACAAAAAGATGCAGCTATCAAGGTTGAGCGTGTAGTAGCTCGTATCGATGCTCCAACTAGCAATTCAACAGTTCTTGCAGAGGCTCCAGCTAATGCATCAGCGGCTTTGAAGGTAGCAATGAAGGATGCTAAGGAAAAGGTAGAGAAGATTGAATTGACAAACTATGCAATTTCAAACTTGGCCAACAAGTCTTACGTAATGCAGACTTGGAATTCTTCTGCACTTGTCATTCCTAGTGACAAAGAAGGCTTCAGCTACATCCAGCCAAAAACTGCTTTCGGTGGAGATTACGATTACAAGAATGGCGGTTTCACTACTACAGCAACTAAAGTAAATTACGTATTCGAGAACAATTCAACAGATAATCCAACATCTATGTACTTCGAGTACAAGGTTACTTTGAAGAACGAGAAGTTTGAAGGTGATGCTGATTTCAAGGATGATGCAAAAAATGCAGGTACATTCTATCGTTACAACAACGTAATCTACACCTCTTTCTATCAGATCTTCAAAGATTATGCTGATGTTGCAAACCTTTTCGGCGAAGGCATGGATGCTAAAAAGATGAAGGAAGAATTGATGAAGGTCATCAATGACGAAGATAAGTTGGCTGAGTTCCGTCATACATACAACATTGAGGTGTTCAAGGGAGGTAAGACATACTACAAGCAGGTTATCAAGGATAAGCACATCGCCGGCATTATCCAGCGTAACAGCATCTATCGTCTCAAAGTTAACAATATCTTCAACGTAGGTGCACAGGTTCCTAATGGTAATCCAACAGAGAATGAATTCTATTATCTCAACGTTACTGTAACCGTTAACCCTTGGGTTCTCAACAACCAGGATGTTGATTTGCAGTAATCCCATTCCGGATTCCAATACGATTTCATAACAACACAGAATTCCTGGAATCAGGAATTATCATATCGCTTGAAATAAAATAACTCCAATCTCTCGGAGGACTCAGTTCCTCCGAGAGATTACCTAAAAACGACATCACCCCACCCCATGCCGTCAACAAAATGACGGGATTCACACCGTGCTTACAGGAAGAAAGATTCTTCACCAGGCACCACTTCTAGCAGAAAACGAAGATGCCAAGACCATCAGATGTCACCCAACATCACAAGTCTGGCACTCTATATATAATAAGGTATAAGTAAAAGAATAATATTAACAACAATAACAATATGGCACATTTCTTCACCCATAACTGTTGCAAAGCGGTCTGTATCTCAGCCATCGCACTCACCTCGCTTTCATCCTGCATGAAAGACGACCTGATGGGCTGTCCTACACCCAAAATATCGCTCGGTTTTGACTATACCTACAACGTGAAGGAAGCAGACGCTTTCTCGGCTGAGGTAAAAAACATCAACGTATATGTGTTCGACAAGAACGGAAAGTATTTCGATACCTACGTGGAGTCAGCTGATAAGTTTGAAAACGGGCATAGAATGGAAATCACCGACCTCAACGAAGGCAAGTACACCTTCGTCTGCCTGGCCCGTGACAAGCAGAACATCTCTGCCCGTGCTGACGGCGAGGATGACGAGATGGAATTCACCTTCACCCAGCTTACCCCAGGCGTATCAACCATCGACGACCTGCAGGAGGTGATGGGAAAGAACGAAGGCGAGAACTACGAGAACAACAGAAAGTTCTCTGCACTCTATACCGCACAGACATCCCTCAACTACGAAGGCAAGGACGTGACATCAGAATTGAGTCTGATGAAATGCACCAAAACCTATCGCATCGTGATGCTGCCATACGAAAACGACCAGCCTGGTTTTACTCCCGACAACTTCGACGTAAGAATCAAGGGGTCTGCTGCCCTGCTCGACTATAAGGGCGACAAGGTGATGAACAAAGCCATCACCTACGTACCCTTCAGCGAGAAGATGGTGACCAACAAGAGCGGAGAAACCGAGGTGGAAGGCGAAAAGATAGACAAGGCACTGGTTTACGACCTGTCATCATCCCGAATGTTCGAGCGCAACGACGACCAGGTTTCCACCCGCAGCGGAAGCGAATATGACGACAAGCGCATCGTCATCACCGACAAGCGCAACAACAAGGTCATCTTCGACCACTCCCTGCCATGGTTCCTCGCCCTCTGCGGCGAACGTGCCGAAAAGGATTGGGATTCGCAGGAATACCTCGACCGCCAAGACCACTATGTGCTCACCTTCTACGTGCCAAGCGACAACACCAGCGACCACTACAGCCTCAACGCCAAGATAAAGGTGAACGGCTGGGTGATGAACCTGCAGGACGCCGACCTGGGAGGTTCGGAAAAGAAGTAGTACTACCCATACTACTCCACCAACGCAACAACAAGTATAAGTATAAGTAAAAGAAAGAAAAAGATGACTAGCTATAAAACTACTTTGACCAAGATGATGCGCCAGACACTTACGGCACTAGCTGCCTTGCTCATGGTAGGCGCCATGGCATCTTGTTCAGAGAACCAAGATACAGAGACCGCTGAGAATCATGACGCATATATCAGCCTCAGCTTCTCTAGCAATTCGGCTAACAGCACCCGAGCTGGAGAAAGCCGTACGGAAGGTGTGCTCGCAGATAATAAGAGCAAAGCTGACCCCAACTCAGAGAGCGACATTCACAGCATCAAGGTGTGGGTGTTTCAATCTGGCACAAACGAAGATGCCAATCCTATCGCATATAAGGAAGAAGCATTGAAAGATATTAATAGCAGCTACAATCTGCAGCTACGTTTCTTAAGAAAGATAGCAGGTAAAGAGGTGGAAAATATCGACCTCTACATCCTCGCAAATTCCGAAAGTACCAATATAGAAAGCAAGTTGAACGGTAAGGATTTCAGCAGCATCACCCGCAAGGAGTTGCAGAATATCTGCTTTGACTCTACTTTTGGCATTCAGAAAAATGGCAATCCACAGAACACAGAAGTTCCTGAAACAGGTCTCCCTATCTCTCGTGCCATCACCAACATTTCTGTAGAGAAACATGTTGGAACAACCGAAGCAGAGGCAAAGACCAAAGGCATCAAGATTCCTCTGGTTCGCGCTGTTTCCAAGCTCCACTTCTACTTTGCCCGAAAAACGGGCATAGAAAATGTAAAGGTTACCAGTATCGAGGTGGAAGGAAACACCATTCCTACTGCCAGCTACATCTTCCCTAATGAGACTGAATACAAAGAAAATGATGACAACCAGGTTGTTACCAGCAACAAATACGATGTAAACAGTAACGGCTATGTATCAACTGTTTTGAAACTGAACGGTGTTGAGACTGATAACATCAAGGAAGTAGAAGATCCAGAGAAGTTCAAGAAGAACGAAACTCAAACTGCACAGGATTATCTGGATGCCTTTAAGAAAGCAGGAATTGCTTCCCACAACCTATGCTATCTCCGTGAAACCACCAAGGCAATCAAAGGAAAGATTCATTATTCTTTAGGCACGGAAGAAAAAAGCGTTGACTTCAGTATCCCAACAGGCGGTAAAGCCATCCGCAACCGCGAGCTGGTAGTTTACGGTTACTTTCTCAACGGACAGATGGGCATGCTCACCGTTACTCCAACCATTAAAGAATGGCAAGATGGTGGAACGTATGATTACATCGATGCATCAACAGAAGTGATATTTCCTGATGCCGACAAGACTGATTGGGGCTACAAGGTATATTATGGTCAGCCACAACGCGGTCCGATGATTACACTGAAGGACATCGACACCAAAGGAGCACCATGGATTCTCCAGACAGACAACCCATTGTTCGGATTCGTAGAATGTAATGCGGATGGAAGTTACAAAGATGGACAGTCGGCCGACAGCTACAAGATAGAAAGCTACATCATCAACAAGGAAGGAGCAAAGAAAACCCTCTACTTCTATGTAGTGCCCAAGAACCGACTGGATATGGCTCAGCCACACAACGTAAGAGCACATGTGTTCCTGACCAAGAATCCAAACGAAAGGTTTGTTCTCAATCCTGATTTCAAACTGAAGGGATGTACCACCGGAGAGGATGCGGGCAAAGACATTCACTTCGAACAAGTATTATAAAGACATAAGAAAACAATATTCATCATGAAGAAGTTATATAAAGACATAAGATTCACGAAAGGCATCTTGACCCTGACGGCAGGTTTGCTCATAGCTGGATGTTCGGCTGAAGACGAGCTGGGAAACAACTCGTCTGCACAACAGCTGAACATGATTCCTATGGTCAACGACCTGCAGAAGTCAAGAGCAAATGATGAGGACGCTCTTCATGAGAAGACCTTGTCAAAGCTTGACTTCAAGATGTTCGAGCCGAAATTCGGCGAGTGCTGTGTCAATCACCAGAGTTCAAGTCCTGCAGAAAATCAGGCAGAAGTATTGGGCAAAGACAACTGGAAGGCGGATTTCAACCTACAGGAAGATCATTCCTACAACTACTATGCCGTAGCCAATGCCCAAGCCGATCTCAGCAAGAAGACTCTTGAAGAGTTGCAGGCAGCCACCCAGCAGGACAACGACATCTGGCTTCCCTATCCTCAGGCAAAAGACAAGAAGTTTCTGATGAGTGCCAAGGGGCAGTATATCATCAGAAAAGACCCTATACAGGATATTCCCGTAGAACTGGTGAGAGCGGCTGCCAAGATTAAGCTGAATCTCTCTTCATCAGTAAACGGCTACAATATCACAAACGTAAAGTGGAAGTTTCTCAACTACAACACCAATACTTCTGTATTTGCAGGCCAGACGGCTAAGCCAAAAATCGTGAGCAACAACGCAGATAACACGGTGGATAAAATAGAAGCCAACAAGTGTTCTGTAACTACATACAGTTATTCCACCACCTGGACCAGCCAGGAGGATGCTCCGAAAATTGCCGTAAAGGTTGCTTTCGAAAGCAAAGATAACAAGAATGATACAAGGGAAAAAGAGCTGACCATCCCCGTTCGTGACCCCAAGGGAGAAATGAAGCTGGAACGCAACTACATCTATACGGTAAATGCAGACATCAAGCGTCTCAAGGATAGTATAAACATTGATTACAATGAAGAATTGGGCTACCTGAAATGGGCCATCACCCAATGGACTACAGGAGAAGATACTAAAGTAGATGCTGATAAGGCAAGCTATCTGGTGGTATATCCTACGAAGCTGGATATAAAGGGAGTAGAGGATGACAACCAGGCAGATAAAACCATCCAATGGTTTGCTTCTGAGACTTGCCAAATCAAGGATGCCAAAGCATACTATTACGACAGATATGGTAAAGAAAACGGATATGACTGCGGACAAATCCTGGTAGGATATGACGGTAGCTATACTGACAACAAGAGAGGCTGGATAGACCTTCATGCAGGACGACCTATAAACAACACTATCGTATATGGCTCGTTTAAGGTTTATATCCCTAATTCAGATAAGGAACAGGAAGTCTTTTTCAGAAAGTATCCTGCCATCTATTCGATGAATTTAAAAAGCAGCGGAACCACTGATACTGAATGGCAATATGACAATCGTCTTTATACCGTACAATTTGCCAACAACAAGAAGGCAAATGACTATGTCGTAGCCAAGCCGGTGGTTAATGAAAATCATAAATCCACAGACAATACGGTTTCACCTGCGTTTATCATTGCTTCAACCCAAAAGAGTAATAGCAATCAGGTAGGCAGTTATCAAGATGCTATAGACTACTGCAGTAAGTATAGCGAAAGTGCAACAACCCAGAACAACAAGACGCTTCAACTTAATGGTTGGCGACTTCCTACCAGAGAAGAAGTGAAGAGAATATACGAGTTGGCTAAAGATGACAAGGCGGTGGGACAACAAGTGCTGAAGGGTGCGTACTATTGGACGTTAGACGGTAATAAGTCTGATTATAATAACTACAAGCAGCAAGATGGCACCTACGTGCGCTGTGTCCACGATTTGACTCTGGATGAAATTGAAGATATTGAGAATCAACAATAAAGAAGGTTAGTAACATGAAAGAAATAAAATTATATATCGGAATCATAGCAGTGCTGTTAACAACCATGTTGACAGCCTGTTCCGATTCTATGGTTGACAACGAACCTTCTACGACCAGTGAAACAGAAGAAGGTTACTATAAAGCCAGCTTCAGAATAGCCATTCCCAGTTTCGAAGAGAACGCTACCCGAAGCACCGTGTTCCTCAATGAAGGTATCCGAAACAAAGACGCCATGAAGCTGTTCTGCTTCGACAACAAGGGACAGTTTGTGGGATTCGGTAAAATACAGGATGATTTTACTCCGGTTCTTGGATTCAAAAGAGAAAACAACGGAAACTATTATGAAGTTGACGAGAATGGCAATCACACTGGAAGCATCACCCATAACCCAGCAGAAGGTGTGAGCGGCGGAGGCATCAATACCAATGGAAGTACTGAGCCAAAAGACTTTTCGGCAATGATTCCGAACAACACTTCCCGCATCCATCTGGTGGCGAATACAAGCAGTGTTTACCAGACCATCAATGAAAGCGATCAGTGGAAATGGGCAGGCATGCATGAGAACCTGCTCATGACTACTTTCGAGACCAATCACACGGAAGACCAGTCTGTCATCATGCGCTACTGGGGATATATCAAAAAAGATAATCCTAAAGAGCTGAAAGAATATCTGAGAAAAGATACCCAAAAGAAGGATTATATCATTCATCTCATAAGAGACAGGGCTAAGATTTCGGCAGAATGGAGTGCAGATGCAAAAGCAAAAAATCCCAATCTCGTAAACGACTTCAAATTGACCGTTGTCAACGGACTCTCCTACGGCACCTTGGCGCCATTCGACAGAAATAATCTGGCATTTACACCTACAACGGGAGATTCATCCTGGAAGTGGGATGTAGATTATGTTACGCCACCACTTGACGGAAGCAGACTGAAGGGTGATAACACCCAGATGTTTAACCCTACAGGCGTATTCGAAGATGCCAACCTGCCATCAGCACCTTCAAAGGTTCTGTTGTTGCATAACGGAAAGTATTATCTGATATACTTGCAGGATAAAAACAACAAACCATACCAGATCAAACGAAACTATGAATATAAAATCATAATAGACAAGCTGGATGAAAGCTGGGGATATGGCAACCATGAATATGCCTTGAAAAGTGCTCCTGTCAACAACCCATGGATTACCATACAGCAAATCGTGCCAGGGGTTTCCAATGGCAATGACGAGCTGAAAATAGAAAAGGGAAACTATCAGTTTGTACATTCGGGCGAAGGCACACAGCAGACAATCAGCTTTACCTATAAAGGTAATGACGCTGCCAGCAAGCAGGCATCTGATTTCAAGGCAATATGGACTGAAAACCTGGCATACGCAGAAGATGCCCAGCCTGTGGTTGCAAGCTATTCATACGATAGTAATACCCAAACGGGCACTGGTACCATCACATACAACCTGGGAATCGTTGATGATAACTGGCGAGAAGGAACCATCCACCTCTACGATACCAAAAAGCATGGATTGAGCATCAATATCCATCTCTACAGCATCAACGAGGTGCAGTATCAGGTAAATGCTCCTGCCAACATCGGAACAAATGCAAATGCCGAGGCAGAGTTTAAGTTTACCGTTCCTGCCAACTACCCGAAGGAGCTGCTGCCAGTAACCGTGAAGTTTGCATCGGGCGATGTAGTTCCCGAGGGCTGTGACATTGAGTACAGTTCTACAAATGAAATTGGCAAGACTTGGGACAGCTGGTATGTATTCAAGGCTGATAAAGCCGGCACGACATACACCGTGAAGCTGAAGAATGTCCGTCAGGCGAATGCCGGAACAAGCGGCAGCTATTACGTGAAGATGGACAATGCCAACCAAGGCAATGCACAGAATTATACTTTTACATACAAATAAATTAGATTGAAAAGTTCTCGTATAATATCATTAATAAGAAGTAGAAAGAATTATTATCATTTACTATTGCAAATATCATGCGGAGACTTATTATAACTAGACTGGTCGTTGGAACTGTAGTTGCCGAGGTGATCTCGCCTTCTATGGTTCCGCGACTTTTTTTATGCCAATCGCTTTGCCATCCCGAATATTATTTGTAATTTTGCACCCGATAGTAAGCTGGCGTAAGATGCAGCCTGGCAATTTATCAAAAAATAAAAAGTAATCAGAAATCTGTAATCAATAATCAGAAATCAATAATCAGAAATGAAAGCAAGACTCTTCTCTCTATTCATATTGCTGGCTTGTATGCTCATACAGGCACAGGAACAAGCACAGGCGCAGACAAAGGCACAGGCGCAGACACAAAGCCAGCCTCAGCAGTCGTTTCCCTATCCTGCCCTCCCCGATACACTGCGCAGCGTGGAGCAGCGTGCCGGCTATCTGAGCGAGCACTACTGGGACAACTATAACTTTGCCGATACCCTGATGCTGAAAAGCGAGGAGGTGACAGAGCAGGGCTTCGTCAACTTCATCGACATCCTGGGCAGATTCAATCCTGCCATCGCCCAAAAGGGCATCGCCGGCTTCACCCGAAAGGCTTTCACAAATGCTGTCGCCAAGGAAAGATTCGAGAGTCTGATAGAGCATTATTTCGAGAATCCACAGTCGCCCCTGCGCAACGACAGAGTCTACCTGTACTTCCTGGAAGAAATGAAGAATTCATCTTGTTTCGACGAGGCGGAAAAGGAACGTCTTGCCTTCAAAATCAAGACCACCAACAAGAACTTGCCTGGCGATATCGCCATCAACTTCAACTTCAAAGACGAAAACGGAAAGCCTCATCAGTTGAGCGATTACAGAGACCAGAGGGTAATCCTCTACTTCTACGACCCCGACTGCGAAAACTGTCACAAGGTGTCTGCATGGCTCAAGCAGCAAACCATCCCTGCCGACATCAAGTTGCTGAAAATCATCGCAGACAACCCTATCAGCCACATCTATAGTCTCAGGGCCATGCCTACGATATTCCTGCTGGATAAAGGGAATCTGGTGGTTCTAAAGGACTGTACTGCCCAAGAACTGATAGCGTATGTTTCCTCCAAGCATTAGATCAAGCATCAAGCCTGACTTTAAATCAGGCGAAATCATTTTTTAAATTTAAACTAGACTGTGTCGTTGGACGCTGTAAACCATCTATTATTATTTATCGATTAATCGCAACTATTACCATTTACATCAATTACCAATTATCATTTACTTTGCCTTTGAAGAATCGTATGTCATTTTGAATTCTTCGCGGACGTGATTGTTTCTCTTCACTACAACCACATAGTCACCATCCTTTATTTTTCCAACTGTAGCAACAAGTGTATAGTAACCATACTTGCCAGACTTACCATAGTTGCCTGTCTCAGAAACGATCAACTTATTGCCAACCAACTCTGTTGAAAACTTGATGTCAGTGTTCTCATCGAAAATCACATTCTTGTGAGTCAACTTCAGCTCTCCACCTGCAAGAACCTTGCAAACCAACTTCTCTGTCATCTCTGCGCTCTGCGTATCATCTCCGCTGATAGGAGTTCCAACCAACTTGCTGTAGCTGAGCAAAGAGAACTCAGAAGAAGAAGCTGATGAAGCAGCTAAATTATCACTAAAATCATCTCCAGATGCACTGCAACTTGTCATTCCAACAGCCATCATCATTGTGGCTATCGCCATCATTAAAACCTTTTTCATAATTTATATCATTTACTAATTGTTAATATACCAATGAAGAATATCACATGCTTCCCTGCAAGGGGGATAGCAAAGACATTGGTTAAAACAAATACCAACCATTCAGTTGGTTCACCTTTCACAATTATACTAAATGATATGCAGGATATGTTTCCTTTACATATAATGTGATTTATATCATATCACAAGTGCAAATTTAAGAAAAAAAGAGAGAAACGCCAAACTTATTGAGTTAAATATTGTAAACTATTTCGTGTCAACGCACACAATTTCATGCCGCAGAAATGTGTGCGACAACAAAAATAAGAGAATGAGAAAAGAAGGGAGAAAGGAGGGGGAAAGGGAATAGCAGGGAAACAAAAAAGCGGGAACCCTTTCGGATTCCCGCTCATATCTTTTGTTGTAAAATCTCGAAGATTAGTCGAGGTTAGCCAACTTGTTGTCAGAATGAAGAACATCCTTGATCTTGTGGCTATAGAGGTCAACCATGTACTCACGAGCCTTACCGCAGTACTGACGTGGGTCGAAGTACTCTGGGTGAAGAGCCAATGTCTCACGAACACCTGCTGTGAAAGCAAGACGAGAGTCAGAGTCGATGTTGATCTTGCAAACAGCGCTCTCAGAAGCCTTAGTCAACTGCTCCTCTGGGATACCAACTGCATCTGGCAACTTGCCACCGAACTTGTTGATGATATCAACATACTCCTGAGGAACTGAAGAAGAACCGTGGAGAACGATAGGGAAACCAGGAAGCTGCTCCTCAACTGCTGCCAATACGTCGAATGCCAATGGAGGAGGAACGAGGTGACCAGTCTTAGGGTCACGTGTGCACTGCTCTGGCTTGAACTTGTAAGCACCGTGAGAAGTACCGATAGAGATAGCCAATGAATCAACACCTGTACGTGTAGCGAAATCTACAACCTCCTCAGGCTTTGTATAGTGAGACTCCTCAGCTACTACGTCATCCTCAACACCAGCGAGGACACCGAGCTCACCCTCTACAGTTACACCGAACTGATGAGCGTAGTCAACAACCTTCTTTGTCAATGCAATGTTCTCCTCGTATGGAAGTGCAGAACCATCGATCATTACAGAAGAGAAACCGAAATCTACACAGTCTTTACATGTCTCGAAGCTATCACCGTGATCGAGGTGAAGAACGATCTCAGGATGGTTGCAACCCAACTCCTTAGCGTACTCTACAGCACCCTCTGCCATGTAGCGGAGCAATGTAGGGTTAGCATACTTACGAGCACCCTTAGATACCTGAAGGATAACTGGTGACTTCAAGTTTGAAGAAGCCTGGATGATAGCCTGGAGCTGCTCCAAGTTATTGAAGTTGAAAGCAGGAACGGCCCAACCGCCCTTGATAGCTCTTGCGAACATGTCCTTAGTGTTCACAAGACCGATTTTCTTGTAATCTACTGCCATAATTGTTTAAAATTTATATTTTAATGAAACATTCTCGTTGTTTCGGAAGGCCATTCTCCCTAAGGGGAACGCCTACCTTTTTATTTTTCCGAGTGCAAATTTAACTTTTTCATTTGAGATAGCAAAATGTTGGCGGAACTTTTCGGGTTACAATCAAGTTAAAAAAGTTAATATTTACACTTCTCATCTTTTCTTAACCCGTTTTGCTAAACGCACTTTGCAATTCTGTACTCTCTAGCCGCATACGCCAATACCACCACAAAGCCGATGAAAGGCACAATGAAAGGCATCACCACATGCGTGGTATCGGCTATCAGACCCATCAGCAGGAAGCCGCATCCGCCTATCGGAGTCATCATCAGGAGGGAGGATGCCGTCTTCGTAAGATTGCCCAATCCCGTAAGGGCGAGACTGAAGATGGTTGGGAACATGATGGCCTCAAAAAGATAGTTGGCTACCAAGGCTACCAGCGATAACGTGCCTAAATTGCAGAGAACCAAACCGATGGAACAGACGCTGCCCACGGCACAGATCAGGAGCATGGTGTTTGCCTTGATGTGGCGCATAATCCAGCTGCCCAGAAATCTGCCCACCATGAAGAATGCCAGCGCCAGGGTGAGCACGAGAGAAGCCGTGCGGTCGTCCATCCACTGCATGCCCGTTACGAAATTGATGAAGTATGAATTGATGGAAATCTCTGCCACCTCGTAACTCAGCAAGGCAAAGAGACCGAACACGAACATCTTATGATTGGCAAAAAGCTTGCTGATATTGCTGCCCTTTGCCTTATCTTCCCTGGTCTGAGCATGCTGAATCTCAGGCAATTCCACACGAGAAAACACGAAGGCTATCAGCAGCACCAATACGCCCAGAATGCCGTAAGGAATCACCACATTACCCCCTTCCTGGGTGCCATTGAAGAGAAACTGGCCGATGCAGAAAGTGGCGAAGATGCTGCCCAAACCATTGAACGACTGCGAGAGGTTCAGTCGGCTGGTAGCCGTTTCCTTGGCACCCAACTCCGTTACGTAAGGATTGGCGGCCGTCTCCAGGAACACCAGTCCGCAACCGATGATGAAGAGGCAAAGCAGGAAGGCATAGAAACTGCCCATCGATGCTCCGGGGATGAAGAGGATGGCTCCCAAGCCAAAGAGCAGGAGTCCGAACACCACTCCACGGCGATAGCCATACCTATTTATAAATATACCCGCCGGTATCGCCATGAGGAAATAGCCCAGATAGGTGGTTACCTGAATGAGCGAAGAGTGCGTAATGCTGATATGAAGTGCATTCTGGAAATGCTTGTTGAGCACATCGAGGATGGCACGCGCGAAGCCCCACAAGAAGAAGAGCGACGTGATGAGAACGAACGGGACAAGATATTTCTTGTCGGCAATCTGAGTTGTTTCTGTTGTTTCCTTTGTTGCTTTTGACATCATTATCTATTTTAATCTTATTTTTCTTCATAATGGAAGTAGGCGAAATCAGCATGACCGCTCCTTGGCTTTCCCTCGGCAAACATGCCCAGCGTAATGCCCGCAGAGCCGCCTGCCACCTCGGTGCTCATCAGGCTGCAGTTCATGGAAGCCAACTCGTGGTATCGCTTTCCATCGAGCGAATAGTCGAAGAAATACATATCGCCATTGCTTCTGATGCGCAGTTTCACCGAACCCTTGCGCAGGCGAGGCACACTTTTCACCACATAGTCGATGCTTTTCAGCTTGCAGCGCAAAGCCACCTGCTTCTTGGATACAAAAAGGTCGAAATGCCCGTCATTGACACGATAAACCGAGAGTCCCGCCTCCACATTTCCTATCGTAACAACCTCCGTTTCCAGGATGAAGCTGGTGCTTTCCTGTAAACGTCCTGCAAAGGTAGGCTGCTGATTCTCCGTCAGGGAACCATGAGGATAGAGGCGCATCAGATACTTCTTCCCCACAGCCATCGTATCATTGCAAAGATAGTTATCCGGAATGGAATTCTGTAAATGAACCCATTTATCCCCTGCCCGACACACGGATGGGGCGGAATGATAACCTGGCATCACCGGATTACGAAACTCCAGAGCCGAAACCGGCAGCCATGCCAGCATCAGCACACATAAAAGTGCAAATAGGTTTGGTCTATTCATAAGGCATTCGTTTTAATTGGGAACAAAGGTAAGACTTTTTGATGAGAATTCCAAACATTCCCTGCGTTTTTTATTACTTATGCTAAAGAAAAATGTATTCTTCTTGCTATAAAGAAGTATTCTTCTTACTATTTACAACAATTCCCGAGCCTTGATCTCGAGATATTTGTTAAGTACGTCAACCGACAGCTTCTCGGGCGTGGTCAACAAGGCCATGATGCCCCGCTGCTTGAGCGAGGAAACGATGAGACGCTGCTCGTAGGCAAACTGCTCGGCAATGACATGGCGATAATATTCCTCATCGCTATCAGGACGGGTGGCAAGATAATCTTTCACCTCATCATCCTCGAAGAACACCACCAGAAGACGGTGGCGGCGGTTGAGCTGAAGAAGATAAGGCAACTGCCTCTCCATGCTGACACGATTGGCAAAACTCGTATAGAGCACCAGGAGCGAACGCTTGCTGACGTGCAGGTTTACCCCATCTACCAGGGCAGAATAGTCGGATTCGGCAAAGCGGGTCTGCTGGCGATAGAGAATCTCCAAGATGTTCTGCATGTGGCCGGCGTATCGGGAGGCTGGCACGAAATCCTCGAAACGGGAGCTGAAGGTTACGATGCCCGCCTTGTCTTCCTTGCGCATCGCCATATACGAAAGCACCAGCGAGGCGTTGATAGCATAATCCAGATAAGTCATCCCCCGGAAAGCCTGCTGCATCACCCTACCCTTGTCGATGATGCTGAACACCTGCTGCGAACGCTCGTCCTGATACACGTTCACCATCAGACGGGAGGTGCGGGCGGTGGCCTTCCAGTTGATGAGCCGGAAATCATCACCCGTCACATAATCCCTGATCTGTTCAAACTCGGTATGATTGCCCACACGGCGAATCTTCTTGATGCCGAGTTCGGTTAGATTATTGCTGATGGCAAGCAACTCATATCGGGTGAGCATCAGATAGGAAGGATATACCTTCACCTGACGGGGCTGCCCCAGCGAGAAGCGGCGCTGCAAGAGCGAGATGGGCGAAGAGACAAAGATGCGGATTAAGCCGAAATCATATTCACCCCGCTCTGTGGGACGAAGAAAATACCGGATATTCTTGCCCTCACCCATGCCCAGCCTTAGACGAAAGTGGATATCACGACGCTGGAATACGGGCGGAATCTCATCAATGACATGAAGCAGAACGGGAAAGGAATAAATACTTTCCACACGGATGTTCACCTCGTTGTCATCGCCATTGGAAAACCTATCTACCATCGTTCGCCTAGCCATAATGCCCCGCTCGTGATAAAGCAGGAAAGCCTCCAGCAGGAGCAGAACGCCCAGGGCAACAAGCAGCCATCTCCCAATGAGGAACATCGGGGGAACAAAGCTGCCCAAACCTGTGACAAAGACCAGGACTGCTAAAACGATATAAAATCTTCTGGTAAGAAACAATGTACTCTTCACTTTATTTATTTCGGAACTTCAACTTTGTCGATGAGTCGCTGCGCCACTTTATAGGCGGTGTATCCTTCCATCTCTGCCTCGGCGGTGAGCACCAGGCGGTGCTGGAGAATGGATGGAGTAACCTGCTTGATATCTTCGGGCGTTACGAAATCGCGACCTTGCAGCAGGGCGTATGCCTTGCTAGCCTGGAGCATTGCCACAGAAGCTCGGGGCGATGCTCCCAGATAAACGGCACGGGTACTGCGGGTTTGCTGAACTATCTGGGCTATATAGCGAAGCAGGCTCTCGTCGATGACCACCTTATTTATATAGCTGCGCAACTGCAGGAGCTCTGCCTTGCTCAGAACGGGCTGAATATCGGCAAGCTTCACCAGATTGCTATGCTCCTGATGGCGCTTCAGAATCTCCAGTTCATCATCCAGCGAAGGATAGCCCATCGTTATCTTCATCAGGAAACGGTCGAGCTGAGCCTCGGGCAGGCGATAGGTTCCTTCCTGCTCCACGGGGTTCTGGGTGGCAAGGATGGTATAGAAATCGCCCATCTTATGGGTAACGCCATCGATGCTCACCTGTCGCTCTTCCATCACCTCGAAGAGTGCCGCCTGCGTCTTGGCGGGTGCACGGTTGATTTCATCTACCAGAACAATGTCGGAGAAGATGGGGCCCTGATGGAACTCAAACTCCTGGGTCTTGACATTGAAGATGTTGATACCTAGCAAATCGCTAGGCATCAAGTCGGGGGTAAACTGCACCCGGCTGAACCCGGCATCTACCAATCGGGCTATCAACCGGGCCAAAAGGGTCTTTGCCACTCCCGGCACTCCTTCGATAAGCACGTGTCCGTTGGCAAGGATAGAAGTAAGCACCAGTTCGATGGCTTCATCCTGCCCCACTATCACCTTCGCTATCTCCTGTCGAAGGCGTTCTATCTTTTCTGAGAAAAGAGTTAAGTCTAATCTTTGTTCTTCCATTTCCATTACTATATTATATTGAATATTTGCATACTATCATGTATTGAATATCCGCATACTATCATGTATCGAATATCCGCATACTATCATGTACCGATATTTCACCTATTATATTTTACTGAATATTCTCAAGTATGCGATTCATCTCGTCGATGAGTTTCCTCATTTGCCTGGCTGGGATATTCAAATCTGAATGTATCACCAGCCGAATCTCTCGGATGGTTTCCTTGATTTTTTTCACATCCATGCCTGTTATCTCTGCCAAGGCTCGGCAATCGGCATCTCCCTGGTTCACATCGCCGATATCAATGCCCGCATTCCTTCTTACCTCTTCGGCAAAGAACCTGAATTTCTTCCGCACCAGATCGGCATGGTCGTGACGCTGATAATAGAGCGTACCGATGAGCTGGATAAACTCCAGCGACCTGTTCTTCGGCTTTTCCACTATCGGGATAACCCGCTGGTGCCTGCGGGCTGTGAATATCATGAAGAGCACTACGCCCAGCATCATGAGATAGACCGCCCACCGCAAAGGAGGGCGCTTCAGCAACTCGCGGAGCGGCGACTGTTCTGCTTCGAGCTTCACCTTCGATTCCAGATATGCTTCCGTGCGGTAAACCGGCAAATCGGCCATCTGCGACATGATTCGGAAGACATACTGCGAAGAAACATCATCCAACACACCCATATTGGTAAAGAGCAACGGAGTGGCCACAAAGATGACCTCGCCCTTACCGCAAGGCAAGGAAACTGCTGACGGAAACTTGCGATTAGCCTGAAGACTGTAAGCCAGCACCGTGGCTTTGCTGGCTGAATCGAGAGAAATCGAGCCGCTTATCAGCTGGTCTATCAACCGATATTCCCGCTGGGGATAAGCCAACGGACTGCCACACCAGGTAAGGGTATCATACACATCCTGCTGACTCGCCATCCTTCGCATGATATTATCCAGATAAAACGTCCCGCTCGACATATCGACATGAAAACTGCTATCCAGTTCATCTGAACCTCCCCAATGATAGGCAACCATCACTTTTCCGCCACGCTGGGCTATCTTCCGGAGGTGACCTACATCCACCTTCTTCAGTCTCAGGGAATTATCCAGCACCACCACGGCTATCTTCCGGTTTCTGTTTTCCTCATCAAGCTGCCTGAAGGTTTTGGCGGTAACCTGATAACCTTGAGGCAAGCTTTGGCGCATGATGCTATCGAACACGTAGCAGCCGAAAGGCTGGCGGTCGGCATGATAGAAGGTAGGATTCCACACAAACTTCTTGGGCAGTTGCATCTGAAGCAGGAACATGAGGATAAAAAGCACCATCATGCTCAGGAAAAACTTATAACTACTTTTCATCATCACCTCCTTTCGCTGATTTTAAGTTACTTACAGAGTTATCCACACTCATCTTACAGGTGTGGATATCTTTCAGCATTTGCTCCGTTGCCTCGAATCCGCCATAACGCACACGGACAAAGAGGTTCGTAATCTGCCGGAAATCCCGATTTTTCCACTCGTGGGTATATTGGGTAGGCGTCTTGAAAGGTTGCCAGTCGATAAGCTGATGATCGCTCAGCATCTTCAGGGTTTGCAGATAAGTGAGTCGCATCGCCTCCCGATAATCCTTCCGCTCCATCGCCCTGGCTATCTCCCTTTCGAAATCAACGCCATAGATGGTATCCTCGGTTACCTCATACTCCAAAGGAGCCTGCCTGCCGGAACGCATGAACAGTTCGGGATGCTTGTAGAAGAGGAACAACAGGATGCCTATAACAAGAAACACACCCACCAATATCCACATTAGCGAAGAATACTCCTGATAGAAAGCGGTGCCGAAAACGGATTCCCAGAACTGATCAAACTGCTCGCCCAACCAATCCATCAGACTCTTCTGGGCAGGCACCAATTCCCTACTGTAAGCATAATCGTCCTCCTGCTGCCAGACACGGAGCCTGGCAGTATCGAGAACCAATGTATCGGAAGGAGTAAAGGGCATACTTTGATAGTTTACAGTTTACAATTGATAGTTTATAGTTTACAATTGATAATTTACAGTTGATAGTCGTCGGCATCCTGATTTTTATCGGCCATCTCCTCGAAATGGTCAACGCCCTCGGCTACCGACATCTGATCGAGTTTCTCGGCAGCATGGCTATAGAGATAGCTGATGCTGACATAGAATATGGCCAACAACAGGAAGCGGGCAAGCATCATCAGGACACCCAGCAGATACTGTAACAGCATGAAAGGCACACCATTGAAAGCAGAATCGGCATTTCCCTGATTTACAACAAAAAAGGATTTCAACAGATAGCAGATTTCCCATGGCAAAGTGCAGACAAACGAGATGATAGCCGTAAGAATCATCAACACAATGCCCAGGGCTAAGATGCCACCCAAAGTATGCCAACCCAGACGAAAGCTTCGGGCAAAAGCCTGCCAAAGGGGAATATCCTCGAAGATGTAAACCGGCGCAAAGAGTACAAACGGAATCATTAATGCCATGCAGACAAGATAAACGACTGCGGCAATAACAGGCATCTGCAAAGCGAACAGACAGCCTGCAAGTATCATCACAACCAGGAGGACGAGGCTGAGCGCCAATCCCGACTTCACCAATCGCCAGGCATTGCGCCCAAGAAGAGGCTTGAAATCGGCAAAGACGATGTTCTGCAAGCCATCGGGACGGGCATTATAAACCTGGAGTAAGGAAAAGGAAACCGCACCCATCCACAGGTAAACGGCAATGCTCACCAGGAAAAAGCCGCCATACGAAGGAATCAAATTCATCAGCTCTTCAGGATTTGTAGCCAAAGTCATGACATTCTTCATCATAGCTTCCATGAAGAATTCAGCTACAAAACTCAATGGCAAAACAACATAAGCAAAATAACGAAGCATCAGCTTCCAGTTTTGCTTGATAAACTCGAAGGTAACATTGAACTTATCTCCGAAGGTTCTCTCTTGATAAAAAACGATTTTATTCATATCATAAAATTTTTATTGTTAGTCTTTAGAATCCTTTTTTCTCTGGCGATGCCTTATCTGGGGCAATATCACGAAATAGCCGATGACAAAGGCAAAGGAAAGGAGGATGAAGGCAAGGCGTAAGGCATCGGGAACTTCAGTGTGCCTCGTTACAAAGCCTTCGATAAAGCCAGCCAGGATAAACACGGGCACCGTGCCTGCCACTATCTTCAAGCCCCGCTTGGCTCCACGACGGAAGGAAACCAGGCGGGAATAGGTGCCGGGGAAAAGCCAGCCGTTGCCTATAGCCAGACCGCCTGCTGCTGCAATGATGATGGCTGATATTTCGAGCGTGCCATGCAGGAAGACTGCAAGGAAGGATTCATAAAGGAGTCCGTGCTGCGCAAAGAAAGTTTCGAAACAACCGAGCATCACGCTATTCCGAAAGAGATAGGCACCCGTGGCTATGCTTGTAAGGATGCCCGAAACGAACATCATGAACGAAACCCTGATATTATTGAAGGTGATGCCCAGAAACATGTTTAGCTCTCCGTCACTATCATATACCGCCATCGGCTTACCCTTGGCTATGTTATCAAGCGTCATATCCACATAATAATCGCCCAGGATGATGCGGCAGAAGTCATGATCGAAGCATTGGGACATCACACCAATGAGCATACTGATGAGAAAGATAAGGAAGGAGGCAAGCAACAGCTTGCGGGCATCGTACATGACAAGTGGAACTTCTTGGGTCCAGAACGTGAGGATGCGAGTCCATTTCTCCCGCTTGTTGCGATAAATGGAGTTATGAAGCACGGATGAAAGTTTGTTCAGATAGATGGTGATGCGGGAATCGGGATAATGCGTCTGCGCAAAAGCCAGGTCGGACGTAAGGTCGGTATAGACCTCAGCCAGACGATCGGGCGATTGCGAGTCGGCATCAGAAATGATGATTTCCGCACGCTGCCACTTATCGATATTGTTACGTATAAAGGTAAATTCTTTCACGATTGCTTATTATTTTTGTTGCAAAAGTAAGTAAATATTCTTATATATGCAAATTTTCGGGGAAAAGATTCTTGTATTTGTAGTTTTTTCCGTAAGTTTGCAGACAGAATAACATCAATCATCTATAAAACGTGGAATTATGACAAGTTCTAACATCACAACCAACCAATTCGTAAGAATAGACCAGACGCCTGCGAGCATTGCCGAAAGAGTGATAGCACGCATCATCGATATGGTTATAGCTGGCATCATCGGCTTCACTGCCATGTATTTCTACTTTGAACTCGACTATGAAACAAGAAACCAACTCAATTATTTGTTTTTCTTTCTGATTATATTGCCACTCTGGCTGTACGACTTCCTCTGGGAAACCTTCAACGAAGGTCAGTCGCCAGGGAAATATATCATGAAGATAAGGGTGGTGAACAAAGATGGTTCCCGCCCCACCATGGGTTCTTTCTTCATGAGATGGCTGCTCAGCACGATAGATGTGGGATTAAGCGGCATCGGACTCCTGTTTATCCTGCTCACCAAGAATGCGCAGCGCCTGGGCGACCTGGCTGCTGGAACAATGGTTATCAAGCAGGTGAACCTGGATAAAATCCATGTATCACTAGATGAATTCTACTATGCTAAAAAAGACTATCGCCCGGTATATGAAGAGGCGAAGAATCTATCGCAGGCACAAATTGAGGTGATTGAGAAAGCGGTTTATGGCGGCAATGGGGAACACGAAAACCAGATAGCCACCCTTGCCGACAAGGTTGCGAAATTCCTGGGGATAGAAGATAAGCTGAAGGCTTCTATACAAAAAGGAAATAGCAAGGAAAAATTCCTTGCTACTATCCTTCATGATTACAATTACTATCTGCTGGAGCTGGTATAAGTACATTACTGAAGTTATATACGTACCTTGATGGAGCAGGCTTGATTATAACTTGTTTACGTACTTTGATGGAACTGTCTTGATTACTCTTTCGGAATCAAGACTGCTCCTTCCTGCTTCTTTCCATCCATCAGTATCCTCATCGGATGCGCAAAGCGCACATGGCGTACATACTGCGTCTCTTCCACAGCCATCGTGTCATTGCGCCTATAGTTGCCAGGAACACCATCCACCAAGAGCCGTCAGGAGCCTGTACCAGGTCGCCATGTCCGGTGCCCTGAATCTGCAGCGACTGTCCCAGCCGGCTACAGTTGGTCAAGATTGGATTCTTGGGATTACTCTCGTAGGGACCATCAATATTTCTGCTTCGGGCGATGGTGAGATGATGCGCCAGTTCGGTGCCACCCTCAGAGATCAGGAGATAGTAATATCCATCCTTTTTATATATATGTGGGCATTCGGGATAGCGTCCGCCATCACCCTGCCAGAGTTTCTTGCTCGCAGAGAGCTGTTCGCCCGTCTTCGGGTTGATTTCGCAGAGCCAGATGGCATCGCCCGGATTGCTCACCATGTAGCACTTTCCGTTTTCGAAATAAAGCAAAGGGTCGATGCCCTGCTGCTTCAGCCACACGGGTTCACTCCATGGGCCACAAGGTTTCAGACGTCGAGGAATGTTGCCCGAGACGTTGCACAACTGTGCCCGAAGCTCTAGGCATTTATGCCCGAAATACTCGGTTAACAGTACCGTTTTCTCGGGCATAAGTGCTCATTGTCCATGGGGGTGTGGTTTTCTCTCTTTTTTATGCTATTTGAAGGAAACATTGTATTTTTGGGAAGAAACATTGTGCTTTTTGAAGAAAATATTGCATTTTTCGTTGAAATAAGCTATGTTTTTTGAAGGAATAAGCACATTTTTGAAGAAATAATCTATGCTTATTGCAGAAATAAGCGCATTTTTGGCAGTTTTATGGCAATAAGTGGTAACAAATGGCAATAAGTGGCAATAAAAAATGTCTTTATTACCACGCATAAACAACTAATTTACAATTAGTTATCTAACAGCGTGGTAATAATGGCATTAATTTCAGAAAAAACTTTTATTTATTCCTGCTATTCGGAATCAAGACTGCTCCTTCCTGCTTCTTTCCATCCATCAGTATTCTCATCGGATGCGCAAAGCGCACATGGCGCACATACGGCGTCTCTTCCACTGCCGGCATCGCATCCAATATCTCCTTGTTCACGAAACCGCCTTCTTCGGTGTTGGTATCTACCGTGAAGTAACCCACACCGAAAGAGGTGAGGTTCTGGAAGAAATGGGTGCCTTGGCTCGGGTCGATGTTGTAGTTCTTCAAAGCTACTTCCACGATGACCCGAGCGGCGCTGATATGCGGCCACTTGACCGGCACACCCAGATAATGGTCGCTAGAACCCCAACGGCCCGGACCTATCAGCACATAATTCTTCCCTTCGGCAAGGAACTTACGATTGATTCGTTCGATATCATCAGCCACATAGAAATTATTCATCGCCGAGAAGTGATCATCATACTTCACATAGACCACATCTACCACATCTTCGCAGATTCCATGCCCGAGCGAATTGTGGGAACGGAGCAGACAGTCGGCATCCGGTATCGCCTTCACATCCTCATCGAGCATTTCCTTGGCATCCACTATCGGACGAATCTGGAGCAGATAGAATTCGCACGTTCTATCATTGCTGATATTGCAGGCAAACTCTATTTCCACAGGACGGCGCATCGCCTCGGAGCCAAACTTCATCGACATCTGCATCAACTCTGGCAAAGGTACTACTCCATGCTGGAGCACACTGGCAAAGGTAATCAGTTTTCTGCCCATTTCATATACACCATCATTGATAACCTGGTCGTATGGGTCGAAAGTAGAGGCGATATAGGTGAGGCTCTGGTCTTCCACGGCATCCTTCACACGAAGTTTGAGGATGTTGAAGCCATCATCTACCTTGAAATCCTCGCCCACATGCTTCATGTCGAGGGCATAAAACTGGGTCTGCGTATCACGCAAAGCCATCTCCGTTTCTGATGTCTGGAGCACCTGATGCGGATGATAAGGACAGACACGCAGGGTTTGACCGCCATCCACGATATACTTACCCAATCCGAGGGCTAGACTGGCTATGCCTTCCTCCGCCTCTTCATCTCCTATAGGATAGTAGTTGAGCGAACGGAGCACACCACTCATCGTTGGGTAGAAGCGGGTGCCATAATCCTTACCCACCACCTGCTGCAGGATAACCGCCATCTTCTCCTGGTCGATGACGTTGCTGGTGGCAGTCATATACGCCTTGGAATCACGATAGAACACGGAGGCATACACGCCCTTGATGGCACAAGCCAACATCTGAAGCATCTGATATTTATCCTCAAGATAAGGAATCATATAGGTAGAATAGATACCAGCAAAAGGCTGATAGTGCGCATCCTCAAGAAGCGAACTGGAACGGATGGCGATAGGACTCTTCGTTGCCTCGAAGAAGGTGAAGAAGTCGGCTATCAGGGAATCCGGCAACTGCGCATGCAGGAAGTGCTTCAATATTTCATCATCGCTGGCATCGCTCAACGCTATCGGATAGAGATTGTTGCTCATCATAAATTCATCGAAGATATCGGTACAGAGCACCACGGTTTTCGGTATCTGCACGGTGGCATTCTCATACTGATTGAACTCCGGATGGCGCTTGATGATATTGTCGAGGAAGGCAAGACCTCTACCCTTTCCGCCCAGTGATCCCTCGCCAATGCGGGCAAAATGAGCATACTTATCGAACTTCATTCTATCAAACACTGCAACAACACCGAGGTTCTTCATGTGGCGATACTGCACAATGGCATCAAAGATAATCTGCCTGTGGGCATCCACATCCTGAAGTTTCTCCCAAGTAACATGCTTCAGGAAAGCCGACACTGGGAAGATGGCACGGGCACAAAGCCAGCGGCTCATGTGGTTGCGGCTGATATGATAGAGCATCGAATCGTTAGGGATGTTGAAGATATTATCCTGCAACTCCTTCAGGCTTCTGATGCGCATGATCTCCTCGTGGGTCTTAGGATCACGGAAGATGAAATCACCAAAGCCCATGTGCTCCTCCATCAATCTTCGGAGATCTACACTCATCTTCTTGGAATTCTTGTCCACGAAGCGGAAACCCTCAGCTTCTGCCTTGGCACGGTTATCACTCTCAGAACTTTCGAGGATGAGGGGCACGAAAGAGTCATGCTTACGGATGTAACGGAAGAGCTGCAAACCTGCATCAGGACATTTCTCGCGACCGAAGGTATCGGTGCCATACTCAGGCTTGACATCTTCATCAACCTCATTTCCAAAAGCCCTGGCGGCACTCTTCAAAGGGAACCGGGCATCGCTGATGACTCCAAGGGTATTATTGGAATACTTATCATACAGTTTCTTCGCCTCCTCATAGGTACGAGCCAATACCACCTTAGGACGGCCACGCATACGCATGGTTGCGGCATGGCGGTTCAGGGCTTCCTTGGAGAAGTTCTTGCTCTGCTCCAGAATGTAATTATAGAGGTTGGGCAAGATGGAACTGTAGAAGCGAATAGAGTCCTCGACCAGAAGAATCATCTGCACACCCGCCTCCTGGATATCATGCTCCAGATTCATCTTATCCTCAATCAACTTGATGATGGAAAGAATCAAGTTGGTATTTCCCAACCAACAGAATACATAATCGAAGATGCTCAAATCCTCGTTCTGCATTCGCTTGGTGATACCATGTGAGAAAGGGGTAAGAACCACACAGTGGATGTTAGGGAACTTGCCCTTGATATCACGGGCCACATCAAAGGCATCATTATCTGCATTACCAGGCATACAGATGACCAGGTCTATCACCGTAGAACGCAACACCTGAGCAGCCTCTTCCGTGGTAGAAACCTGTGTAAAGGTAGGCGGATAACGAAGACCAAGCTCCATATACTCATTATATATCTTCTCCTCGATGCGTCCATCATCTTCAAGCATGAACGCATCGTAAGGGTTAGCTACAATCAACACATTGTAGATGCGGCGCATCATCAGATTGACAAACGATACGTCTTTCAAGTAGAACTTATTCCACTCATTAGGTACATTATTTTCCATATCTGTCGCTATTTATACTGCAAAGATAGTATTTTTCTGATATTTCCTTGCATTTTTCATCTATTTTTTATATATTTGCAACCAAAATATCGAGAAGTTATGAAAATAAAATACTTAATCATAGCATTATTGACTACGTTTTTTATGAGTCCATGTTGTGCACAGAAGCATCAACACGGAAAGGCATCGTATTATTCAAAGCGAGCCACAGGCGCACGCTCTGCAAGCGGGCAAAAGATACATCACGACAGTTTGACGTGTGCACACCGTTACTATCCATTCGGCACCATGCTGAAAGTAACCAACCTCAGAAATGATAAAAGCGTAATCGTGAAAGTAATAGATCGTGGTCCTTACGGAAGAGGAAGAATCATCGACCTTTCATGGGCGGCTGCCAAGGAAATCGGCATGATTGCACAAGGTGTAGGAACCGTCAAGGTGGAGAGACTGGATAACCCTGTGCCATATAAGCCAGAAGACTGCAAACTTCCTAAGATTGATTTCGAAATGGCAGAATTTGAACCCAAGAACTATTTCGAAAAAAAGGAGGAGGCTTTGGAACAGGCAGCTGAAAAAAAGCATAAGTCATCATCGAATGAGCACGCTAAAAAAGGCGAAATAAAAGACAAAGACAAACATAATAATACAAAAGATAAACATAACAATACAAAAGATAAACATAACAATACAAAAACGAGCAAGAACCATCATTAACAGGTTCTTGCTCGTTCATATTGAATATGTGGCAACTTATGGAAAACAAATCTAAGGGAACAGATATATCATCGTTTGGTAGGGATATTGAATTCATTCACCTTAGAGATTGATTTCCCTTCATGAATGACACTCACACAGAAACGAGCCATACCATCCTTTAACTTTCTATCGGACTTCACCATTGCGGTATATCTCACTCCCGAACCTGGAGCTATCTTTTCAATATGAATACTAGGCGAAATAAAGATGTGCCTGTTACCTGTCATCTCAATCACTGTAGGCACAACATCAAATACAGGATACTGCCCACGATTCATCACTTCGAATATCAACTTACAGGTTTCATCACGATTCAGACAATTGTCTTCATTTGCATCCACAAAACGGGCATTTACTATCTCTAAGCTTGGGCAATAAGATAGTCTGGCACCGAGTTCTTCAACTGTTGCAGATGGCATAGAAGTAGTTGGCTGCTGAGCACTATAATCACCGGTATAATCCTTACCCTGGAAATCATAGAGACGGTCGTCTCCTCCATTATTGGAATCAAAAATATCAGAGTTATCAGTTACTGGAGCACTATAATCATATATGTCATCACTATTGACTGAGGAAGAGCGATCAGTACGAGGATGATGACGAGAAGCAGATGGATAATTGGAACGAGAACGTTCAATCCTATCACGTTGATAAGCAGCTTCACGATCGGCCTGAGCCTTATCTGCCTGACTACCGATGGCCGCACCAACCATAGCACCACCAGCCATACCAACAATCGTACCAATGTCAGAACCTCTTGGACCACCAGAAAGACCACCTATAGCAGAACCGAGGATAGACCCGATGGAACTGCCGGCATAAGCTCCACTACCCGTATATGTATCGCAACTACTCATCAGCAAAGACGAGCAAAGCATAAAAAGTATCACCTTTTTCATAACCTTATCTTTTAAATCTACTGCAAAAGTACAACTAATTCTTGAAAACTTCAAGAAAGAATCCCTAAATAATGTTAGGGAATCCCCTAAATAAAGATAAAGAGTAAAAGAAGGCAAAACTAAAAAAGAAGAAACTAAAAAAGCGCTCCTGTCTGAAGACAAGAGCGCTTATATTTTGTGAGATCTGTTGTAACTTATTCAGCTGCAGCTTCCTCAGTTGCAGGAGCCTCTGCTACAGGTGCCTCCTCAGCCTTAGTTGCCTTGCGACTACGACGAGTCTTCTTAGCAGCAGCCTTAGGAGTCTTAGCCATGTTCTCATCAAAGTCAACGAGCTCGATGAAAGCAATCTCAGCTGCGTCACCCTGACGGGTACCCAACTTGATAACGCGAGTGTAACCACCTGGACGGTTAGCTACCTTCTCAGCTACCTCACCGAAGAGAGCCTTAACAGCATACTTGTTCTGAAGATAACGGAAAACAACACGACGTGATGTAGTTGTATCATTCTTTGAACGAGTGATTAATGGCTCAACATACTTCTTAAGAGCCTTTGCCTTTGCGAGGGTCGTAGTGATTCTTTTGTGCTCGCTCAAGATAAGTGATGAAGCCATGTTAGCCAACATCGCGTTACGATGAGAAGCAGTACGACCTAAATGGTTGAATTTCTTATTGTGTCTCATTTTAATTTTTGTTCTTTTTGGACAAAGGATGCATTACGCATCCTTGTCTAATTTATACTTTGAAATATCAGTTCCAAAAGACAGATTCAGACTCTCGAGCAAATCATCAAGCTCTGAGAGCGATTTCTTACCGAAGTTGCGGAACTTCAAGAGATCAGTCTTGTTATACTGAACCAAATCACCAAGAGTCTCAACATCAGCTGCCTTCAAGCAGTTGAGCGCACGAACACTCAGGTTCATATCTACGAGACGAGTCTTAAGCAACTGGCGCATGTGGAGAACCTCCTCATCAAACTCTTGATTGCTCTCTTGATCAGGGCTTTCAAGCGTGATCTTCTCATCAGAGAAGAGCATGAAGTGATAAATGAGAATCTTCGCAGCCTCTTTAAGTGCATCCTTAGGGCTAATGGAACCATCTGTTGTAACTTCAAGTACGAGCTTATCGTAGTCAGTCTTCTGCTCAACACGATATGGCTCTACAGCGTACTTCACGTTACGGATAGGGGTGTAGATGGAATCGATTGGGAGAACGTTAACGTCTGTGCAGAATTGACGATTCTCATCAGCAGGGACGTATCCACGACCCTTATTAATTGTCAGATCAATCTGCATCGAAGCTTTGGAGTCTAAATGACAAATCACCAAATCAGGGTTTAACACTTCAAATCCAGTCAGATACTTGCCTATATCACCAGCCTTGAATTCTGTAGAATTCTCAACGGTGATACTAACTTTCTCATTCTCGAATTCTTCTACTACTTGCTTGAATCGAACTTGCTTGAGATTCAAGATAATGTTGGTAACATCTTCCTTTACACCAGGAACTGAAGAGAACTCGTGCTCAACACCCGCGATGCGGATGGTGTTCACAGCGTAACCCTCCAATGATGAAAGGAGAATGCGGCGCAAGGCGTTACCGATGGTAACACCAAAGCCAGGCTCCAACGGACGGAACTCGAACTTTCCGAACTGGTTGTCAGCCTCCAGCATTACTACTTTATCAGGTTTTTGAAATGCTAATATCGCCATTAATTTAATGATTTATTTAGAGTACAACTCAACGATTAACTGCTCCTTGATATTCTCTGGAATGTCGGCACGCTCTGGCTTGTGCAAGAACTTGCCACTCTTTGAATTATCATCCCACTCAATCCATGGGTACTTGCTATGATTGAAACCAGCGAGTGCTGCTTCGATTACCTCGAGAGACTTAGACTTCTCACGAACAGCAACAACCATACCTGGCTTAACTGCAAATGAAGGGATATTAACTACCTTGCCATCAACAGTGATGTGCTTGTGACCCACCAACTGACGTGCAGCAGCACGAGTAGGAGCGATACCAAGACGGAATACCACGTTGTCGAGACGGCACTCGAGATTCTGGAGAAGAACCTCACCAGTAATACCCTCAGCCTTAGCAGCCTTCTCAAACATATTACGGAACTGACGCTCTAATACACCGTAAGTGTACTTAGCCTTCTGCTTCTCTGCCAACATGACACCGTACTCAGACATCTTGCGACGACGGTTGTTGCCATGCTGTCCAGGAGGGAAGTTTCTCTTGGACAAAACTTTGTCTGCGCCGAAGATTGGCTCACCAAAACGACGCGCAATTTTAGATTTCGGACCTATATATCTAGCCATAATATTTATAAAATGCTATAATGTTTGTATCAATGAATGCTATTATACACGACGACGCTTTGGAGGGCGACATCCGTTGTGTGGTAATGGAGTTACGTCAACGATTTCAGTAACCTCGATACCTGCACCGTGTACGGCACGGATAGCAGACTCACGACCATTACCTGGACCCTTTACGTATGCCTTCACCTTGCGAAGACCAAGGTCGAATGCAACCTTAGCACAATCCTCTGCAGCCATCTGGGCAGCATAAGGAGTATTCTTCTTAGAACCACGGAAACCCATCTTACCAGCTGAAGACCAAGAAATAATCTGACCCTCGTTGTTAGCAAGAGATACAATGATGTTGTTGAATGAGCTGTGTACGTGAAGCTGACCGATAGCGTCAACGCGTACGTTTCTCTTCTTAGATGTTGCTTTTTGCTTTGCCATAATTAATTTCCTCCTTAGAATTACTTAGTAGCCTTCTTCTTATTAGCAACAGTCTTCTTCTTACCCTTACGTGTACGAGCATTATTCTTTGTGCTCTGACCGCGAACTGGAAGACCATTACGATGTCTAACTCCACGATAGCAACCAATATCCATCAGTCGCTTAATGTTCATCTGGATCTCTGAACGGAGATCACCTTCAACCTTGAACTCAGCGCCGATAATTTCACGGATCTTGGCTGCCTGATCGTCAGACCACTCGCTGACTTTCAGGTCACGGCTTACACCTGCCTTATCCAATATCTTTGCTGAACTACTTCGACCGATACCATAGATATAGGTCAATGCGATTTCGCCACGCTTATTCTGGGGCAAATCTACTCCAACAATTCTTATTGCCATTGTTTAATAAAAAATTAAAAATTAATACCTTGCTTTAAAAGCGGTGCAAAAGTACAACTTTTTTTTGAATTAGCCATACTTTTACCAAACTTTAACATTAGCCCTGACGCAATTTCATCTTAGGGTTCTTCTTGTTAATAACGAAGAGACGACCCTTACGACGTACGATCTTGCAATCAGCTGAACGCTTCTTCAATGATGCTCTTGTCTTCATAACCTTATATGTGATAATTATTTGTATCTAAAAACAATTCTACCCTTAGTCAAGTCGTATGGACTCATTTCCACCTTCACCTTATCACCAGGTAAAATCTTGATGTAATGCATTCTCATCTTACCAGAGATGTGGGCAGTAATGTCAACACCATTCTCCAATTCAACGCGGAACATAGCATTTGATAATGCCTCTACAATTGTTCCATCTTGCTCAATAGCGGCCTGTTTTGCCATAATTAAATTTTTTGTCCTTCTAAATGTTCAACTTCTACGAATGAAGATAAAATTTCAGCTTTACCTTTTCGAACAACTATAGTATGCTCGTAATGAGCAGCTGGCAGACGATCTCTAGTTACTATACTCCATTTATCGGGAAGTAATCCTATCTTTCGGTCGCCCATAGTAATCATTGGCTCAATGGCAAGGCACATGCCCTCTTTCAACAAGATGCCAGAACCTCTACTACCGTAGTTACGGACTGGAGGATCTTCATGCATTTCCTTCCCAATACCATGACCAGTCAATTCACGAACAACTCCATAACCAAAACCTTGGCAATGGTTTTGAATCGCATAACCAATATCACCCAAGTGATTTCCTGCTATAGCCTGTTCAATACCTAGATACAAAGATTCTTTAGTTACCTTTAGAAGTTGCTTAACATCAGAAGATATTTCTCCAACAGCGAAAGTATAGCAACTGTCACCATTGAAACCTTCGAGAAGAGTTCCACAATCAATGGAAATAATATCTCCTTCCTTGAGGACACTCTTTTCACTTGGTATTCCATGTACAACTACATCATTGATAGATGTACATATACTAGCGGGAAAAGGCTCTCCAAATGGATTAGGAAAATTCTTAAACGTTGGAATCGCACCATGATCACGGATGAATTCCTCGGCTACCTTATCCAATTGGAGAGTCGTTACACCTGGTTTTATATGTTTACCTAACTCTGCAAGGGTAGCACCAACGAGTTGGTTTGCCTTACGCATTAGGTCAATTTCATCCTCTGTCTTCAGAAATATCTGCATTTCAAAAGATAAAGATTAATATGCAGCAACACCACCCTGACGAGTATGGCCTGAATTGAGAAGACCATCATAGTGGCGCATAAGCAAATGACTCTCGATCTGCTGCAATGTGTCAATCACAACACCTACCAAAATCAACAGAGAAGTACCTCCGAAGAATTGTGAGAAGGCCTGCTGCACATCAAGAAGTCCTGCAAGAGCTGGCATAATCGCAATAAATGCTATAAATAATGAACCTGGTAAAGTAATACGAGACATTACGGTATCAATGTACTCAGCGGTATCCTTACCTGGCTTAACGCCTGGAATGAAACCATTGTTACGCTTCATATCTTCAGCCATCTGAGTTGGGTTCAATGTAATCGCAGTGTAGAAATATGTAAATGCAATCACTAAGGTTACATAAACAACATTATAAAGCAAACTGCGGTTATCCATCAACTGCTGAACAACGCTGCTTGCGTTCTCAGACTGATAGCGAACTATCGCCAATGGAATAAACATCAAAGCCTGTGCAAAGATGATAGGCATCACGTTGGCTGCAAAAAGCTTCAAAGGAATGTACTGACGTGCACCACCATACTGCTTATTGCCAACCAATCGCTTGGCATACTGAACCGGAATCTTACGCGTACCCTGTACCAAAAGAATTGAAGCACAAACTACAGCGTAGAGAATGAGAATCTCAACAATGAACATAATCAGACCACCACCAGATATTGCCTGCAAACGAGAAGTAACCTCCTGAACGAATGCCTGAGGCAAACGAGCGATGATACCAATCATAATGATCAGAGAGATACCATTACCAACACCCTTATCAGTGATACGCTCACCTAACCAGAGAATGAACATACTACCTGCTGCCAAGATGATAGTTGCCGGAATCATGAAGACAGTCCAGCTAATACCTGTTGCCAGAGCATTGGCTGCCTGCATCTTCAAGTTCAAAAGGTAACTAGGAGCCTGAAAGACCAAGATGGCGACAGTCAGGACTCTAGTATACCATTGTATTTTTTTGCGGCCACTCTCACCCTCTCGCTGCATCTTCTGGAAATAAGGTACAGCGACAGCAAGAAGCTGCATAACAATTGAAGCTGAGATATAAGGCATAATTCCCAACGCAAAGATAGACGCATTGGAAAATGCACCACCAGAGAACATGTCCAGAAGCGACATAAGACCGCCAGAGGTCTGCGACTGCAATTTTTCCAACATGCTCGGGTTGATACCAGGAAGTACAACAAACGAGCCAAAACGGTAAATAGCCGTAAACAGAAGAGTAATAAGGAGTCTCTGACGGAGATCCTCAATCTTCCAACAGTTCTTTAGTGTCTCAATAAACTTTTTCATTTACTTAGATTATA